>ERZ802824.1593-NODE-1593-length-12020-cov-11.6023_pt1 | contig 12020 bp, 9 predicted proteins | sample MGYA00345650_ERZ802824 | MGnify/ENA primary metagenome ERZ802824 (study PRJEB30503, sample SAMEA104212361) | marine metagenome | biome: Westerlies Biome; feature: [SRF] surface water layer (ENVO:00010504) within the epipelagic zone...; material: water... | reverse complement strand
ATTAAAAAAAACTTTTTTGAGATTTTTGGGATTTGGCAGATTTGCCCGGATATGGGGTGGGGTAGAATTAAAAATGTCCCACATTCGGGACTGGGGTTTATTAAAAAACCCGAATATGGGACTGGTGTTTATTAAAAAGTTGTTGAAGTGAAGTTTCATGCTTGTGCCAGAAGAACAGCTCACTCATCTCACCAATCTGTCGGGCGACAGTGAGGCGCAGGCAAAACGTGCTGATATGGTGTATGCGAAAACACCGTCTGGTGGTGAAGTGTTCGCCGTTGGTTCAATTACCTTTTGTGGCAGCCTGCCGTGGAACAAGTTCGACAATAATGTGTCCCGTCTGCTGCGCAACGTGGTCAACCGGTTTGTGGGTGCTTCTTAGAGTTTAACAGACGCGGAGCTATGGCCGACCAATTTTGGGCAATGTCCTTTCAAGGCAACTGCCGACCCGGACAGCCATTGCCTCATCAAGGGGGCGCGCCACAATCTGCAGGCCGAGCGGCAGGCCATCATCTGCCAGACCGATGGGAACACTCAGGCCACAAAGTCCAAGATAATTGAATGGACGGGTGAAATGTGCCGGAGAGATTGACTGATCCACCTCACTTAGAGGTGGTGCTGTGCAGGTGGTGGTCGGCGTCAACAGGGCATCAAATCCCTGCATCGCTGAAATGAATTTCTGTCCCTTGCGCCGTCGCTCTTTGAGCATTTCCAGATAGGCATATGCCGGATATGTCTTGCCTTGCATCACCCGCTTGCGGACATCCTCATCCATCGGCAAATCTGCCTGCTCATAGAGGTGACCATGATTGGCATAGGCCTCGATCGAGGTGATGGCACCATTGTCATCTGCCAGATCGCGATATCCAAACGGTGAGGAAAAAGGGGACGTCAACGCCCCCATTTCCCGCAGCGCGGAAAGGGCATTGTCATAGCCTGCCAAAACAGCGTTGGAGCAATGCGCCCGTTCCTTATCGGATATGCTGCCAAGTCTCAATCCGGCCACCCTATCGTGCAGCGCCGAATATATACCTGCGCCGTTTCGTCTGTCAGCGTCGATCACCGTGCCATCTCGTCCTGCCATCACATCAAACAAAATGACACTATCGGCAACTGTCTGGGTGATTGGCCCCGGGGTATCAAGTGTCTGTGACAGAGGCATAATTCCATCGCACGGCAACCGCCCCTCTGTGATTTTCAATCCGGTAACACCGCAAAACGATGCTGGCAACCTCACAGAGCCGCCAGTATCAGACCCAATCGCACAAACCGCCATGCCAGCAGCTGTGGCGACTGCCGACCCCGAGGACGAACCGCCGGCTATATGGTGGTTATCCGCTATCCACGGGTTGCATGGACTTCCCATTTTTTGGTTTGTCCCCCATGCCCCAAAGGCATGCTCAACCGTCTTGGTGCGGCCAAGAAGGATGCCTCCCGCCGCGAGCAGGCGGTGAACAACGGTTCCGGTGACAGGTGATACACGGTCTTTGAGGGCCATTGACCCACGCGTGCAGATATGCCGCTCACAATCGTAAATATCTTTCAGCGCGAATGGAATGCCGTGAAGTGGTCCCAGCCTGTAGCCAGCAGACAACATTTTGTCGGCGGCGCTGGCCTGTTCCATGGCCTTGTCAAAAAAGACATTCTGAAAGGCACCAAGCCTTGAGTCTCTATTGTTGATTTGATCAATATGCGCAGCAACGACTTGGCTCGGTTTCAGGCTTCCCGCCGTATAACAATCCGTCAAACTTTCAATGGTTCCGAGAAGATCTGGCATTGCGTCTCCTTGAAAAATCAACGCACCAAAAATGCGCTTACCTAGGCCGATTTCGTCCTGGACTTAACTGATGATGATTTGGCACCGGTTTTCCACTCTTTGCCGGGTACCGCAGCCAACAAATCGCGTGTGTAGCTATGTTGTGGATTGGCAAAAAGTTTGGCCGTGGCACCTGTCTCGACAATCTCGCCGTAGCGCATCACAGCAAGGCGATCACAGACTTGTGCGGCAACACGCAAATCATGTGTAATGAACAGCATGGACAGATTCATCTGGTCACGAATTTCATCGAGAAGTTTCAGGATTTGCGCTTGAATGGACACATCCAGCGCCGACACCGGTTCGTCGGCGATCAGAATTTCTGGCTTGAGTGCAAGTGACCGCGCGATTCCGATGCGCTGTCTTTGACCACCGGAAAATTCATGTGGAAACCTGTCAAAAGCTCTCCCATCAAGGCCAACGATGGAGATGAGTTCACGCGCCCGCTTGATCGCCTCGTCCCGGTCGATGCCCTGCGTAACAGGACCCTGGGCAATGATATCTCCCACCCGCACCCTTGGATTCAGAGAGGCAAAGGGATCCTGAAAGACCATCTGGATCTTGTTGCGCCACGGACGCATTTCTGCCCGGCTGAGACCATTTATCTCGTTTCCGTCAATAGATATCTCTCCCGAGTCGGTATCCATCAGGCGGATTATGCATCGCGCCAACGTGGATTTGCCCGATCCACTTTCACCAACAACGCCAAGCGTTTCACCCTTGTGAAGATCAAGCTCAACATCCTTTACAGCTCTAACCTCACGGTTTGGCTTGCCAAAGCCAAAGAAACTTTTGCCCCCACCAAAGGTCTTGTTCAAACCCCTGACCTGCAAAACGGTTTTCTCCAACCGCGAGCGTGCCTCGCGCGGCATGAGGCTTGGCACCGCACTGATGAGAGCCTGCGTGTAGGGGTGTTCCGGCGAATTCAGAACCTGATTTACCGTTCCGCTTTCTACAACAATGCCATGCTGCATCACCACCACCCGGTCAGCAATGTCAGCGACAACGCCGAAATCATGCGTTATGAACAGCACACCTGTGTTGCTGGCGGTCTGCATGTCACGGATCAATTTTAGAATCTGCGCCTGAGTTGTCACATCAAGCGCGGTTGTCGGTTCATCAGCGATCAAAATCTGTGGCTTTAGCGCCAGTGCCATCGCAATCATTGAGCGCTGCCGCTGTCCTCCGGACAGTTCGTGCGGGTAGGCATTCATGATCTGCTCCGGGTTTGGCAAATTAACATCCCGCAGCAATTCTATTGCCCGCTCAATGCGCTCGGAGCGCGACATACTCACATGATAGCGAAAGATCTCATCAATCTGGTTGCCGATGGACATTACCGGGTTAAGTGCGGTCATCGGCTCCTGAAAAATCATCGATATCTCGCTGCCGCGAATGTCCCGCAACCTGTCATATGTTGCTTTGGTTACGTCCTCACTATTGAAATTGATCTGTCCGCCGGAAACGCGGACATGCGGCGCTGGCAACAGCCCCATTACCGCGCGTGCCGTCAATGATTTTCCGGACCCGCTCTCGCCAACGACACAAAGTGTTTCACCTTGAGCGAGTTCCAACGACAGGTCCTGAACTGCATGTTGCCGTTCAGAGCCGGTCGGCAATTCAATGAACAGATTGTCTATTTGAAGAAGTTTTTCCGTCAATTTCTCTCTCGCAACCTGGGGTTCAAGGCATCATTCAGCCCTTCACCAACAAGATTAATAGCCAAAACCGTTATCAGGATTGCAACCCCGGGGAAGGTGCAGACCCACCATGCTGAGCGCAGCATGGTTCGTCCTGCGCCAATCTGAAACCCCCAGCTCATGATATTGGGATCCCCCAAACCTAGAAAGGCAAGGCCGCTCTCGATCAGGATGGCCGTAGCAACCATCAGCGAGCCAATCACAATAATCGGACTCATACAGTTTGGCAGAATTTCACGCAGCATAATCCGCAAATCATTCATGCCGAGGGTATGACAGGCCTGTACGAATTCCCGATTTTTCAGTGCCAGAAACTCACCCCTGACAAGCCTCGCTACACCCGGCCATGACACCACGGCAATGGCGATGACTATACTGACGATTGACGGCTTCATGATGGCCACCAGCAAGATGGCAAAAATGAAGGAGGGGATCGTCTGAAAGATCTCGGTGATGCGCATCAGGATATCATCTAGACGACCACCGTAATATCCGGCAAAGGCACCAAAAACGATGCCGATGAAAATCGCAACAAGGGTTGCGATCAGGCCAATCAGCAGACTGGTCTTGGCACCATGCACAATACCGGCGGCCACATCCCGGCCAAGTGAGTCACTGCCGAGCCAAAATCCATTCATTCCCGGCCCCGACAGTGGTTTTCCAGCTAGTCTGAAAGGGTCGAACGGGTACAGGAAATTTGCTGTCGCTGCCATGATGATGACAATAATAATGACAGCAAGGCCAAAGACGGCAGATTTGTTTCGTTTGTAACGTTGCCAGAATGTCGACATGTCAGGAAACCTCGATCCGCGGGTCGAGGAAGCAGTATATGATGTCCACTATCAAATTGACCACAATCACTAGAATTGATGACAGCATGAAAATCCCAAGCAGCAGGTTGAGGTCACGTGCGAACAGCGATTCAAAAGCGAGCATCCCAAGGCCGGGCCATGCAAAGACCGACTCGACAATCACCGATCCGCCAATCAGGGCACCAACCTGGACCCCCGCCATCGTCACAACCGGCAGAAGAGCATTGCGCAGGACATGGACAAAGGTGATCCGTCGTTCTGTCAGTCCTTTGGCTCTGGCTGTCACCACATAGTCTTGACCATATTGTTCGAGCATTGAGGCCCGCATCATGCGCGTGTAGAGTGCCAGATAAAACAGTGACAGCGTCACTGTTGGCAGGATGAGATGCACGGCAATATCTTTTACCCGGTCCCATCCCTCGTAGAAGGCGGCGACATTCTCCATGCCACTTGTCGGCAGCCAACCCAGTTTTAGCGAGAACACAACAATCATCATCAGACCGACCCAAAACAAAGGTGTGGCATATGTGATCAGCGCAAAGACTGTAATGACAGCGTCTTTCCAGGTGTTCAGCCGCATTGCCGCAAGCAGGCCCAACAGGACACCAAAGCCGACCGCCAGCAAGATGGTGCAGGTCATCAGCAATCCTGTTGCAAAAAACCTGTCAAAGATCAGATCGCTGACCGGCATATCATGGCGGAAAGAATAACCAAGATCGAGGGCAAGTACGTTTTTCAGATAGACAAGCAATTGCACAGGAAGCGGTTGATCGAGGCCAAATTTGGCCCGCAGTTGCGCCATGTATTCGGGTGTTGCCGAGCCGGCTTCACCCGCAAGCACATCAACGGCATCACCCTCTGCCAGATTGAGCAGAAAGAAATTGATGATAATGATTGCCAGAATGATGGGCACGCCCTGAAACAGCCGCCTGCTGACATATTTAACGATTTTGGTGGATCGGGTCATAGCAATGTAAATTTCATTAAATTTATTTAGAGGTGTCTTTTAGAATCAAAATCTGAGCGTTAAACAAGGGAGCTGGGCACGAAAAATTCTCGCGCCCAGTCCTGCTTTTCTAGTCGTCCAGGTAGGCCTCACGGAACGAGCCATATGCACCCATTGCTGAGCCATATGCGCCCTTCAGCTTGTTGTTGTACACAACGAGGAATTCCAGCTCGAACAGGTTCACAACTGGCATGTCATTTGCCAGAATTTGTTGGATTTCGTTATAGGCCGCTGTGCGCTTTGCTGCATCCGGCTCACCGGCACCTGAATCGAGCAACGCGTCAAGTGTCGGGTTGCTGTACCGCGAGGAGTTCACGAAATGCGTGCCCTTGCGGATCTGGTCGGTGCCGTAATGTCTGTGCACGCCCAGAACAGGGTCTGGAAGCTGGTAGAAGTAATTGACGTTCATCTGGAAGTCATAGCGGTGATAAACACGCTTCAACCATGTTGGCACGTCTTCATAGCGCAGTTCCAGATTGATGCCGATATCTCCCATTACCTGCTTGAGATATTCACCCGCACGGCGCCAGTCCTCACCGTAAGGGATGATGTCGAGAACACCGTTGAGGCGAACGCCATCAGAGTTCTTCGCAAAGCCAGCCGCATCCAGCATTGCATTTGCTTTTGCAACATCGCCACGCTCCGGATAGTTCGGCATCGCCGCGTGAAGATTGGTTGCCTTGAAATTGCTGCTCAGCGCGCTGGTGGCAGGCTTGCCATAGCCAAAGAAGATTGTGTCAATCATGAAGCGACGGTCAATTGCAGTTGAAATCGCGCGCCGGACAGCCGGGTCAACAAATGGGCCCTCCTTGGTGTTGAACTCAATCAGTGCCATCGGGTTAATCATCGAATAACCGTCTGTGGTGACATCAATATCATCACGGTCCTTCAAACGAACAGCATCAATGTTTGGAATTGCATTGTAAGCGGCATAGAGCACCTCGCCATTTTCCATGGCAGCTGTTCTTGTTGATGCGTCGGGAATGAAACGCCCCACAATTCTGTCAAGGTGCGGCAGTCCCTCCTGCCAGTAGTCCTCATTTTTGTCGAGGCGGATATATTGACCCTTTTTCCACTCAACAAATTTAAAGGGACCCGTTCCAACCGGATTGTTGGCGAGTGAGGCTGATTTGACATCCTGCCCTTCAAGTAAATGCTTTGGCACCATTGGTGACTCATAAGCCGAGAAAGATCTCATCATATATGGTGCAGGCTTGTTCAGCTTGAAAATTGCGGTGTGTGCGTCAGGCGTCTCAATGGCACTGACCTCTCGGAACGAGTTAGGTCCGCGTGGGTGAACCTTTTTCAGAACATCCATAATGGTGAACTGCACATCAGCAGAGGTGAACGGCTCTCCGTCATGCCATTTTACGCCCTTGCGCAACTTAAATGTCACTGTCTTACCGTCAGCGCTCATCTCATAGCTCTCGGCAAGAATAGGGATCATTTTTCCGTCATTATCGTAATCAAACAGGCCTTCATAGACCTTTGGCATAACCAAACCGATCGGCCCTGAGGTTGATACATATGACGCCAGTGTTGGTGGCTCGGGCTGCACGAGGAATGACAAAGTTCCCCCGTCCTTCGCAGCATGCGCAGAGATACTGCTCAATACCATTGAGGCTGCAACCAAACAGCCCTTTAACAGCTTATTCATTATATTCTCCCTTCAAATTTTAGGTCAGCGTCATGCGCTGAGTTTTTTGGCCTTGGAACGGAACATCTAATATAATGTTCGCTGAACGATGGCACATTAGCGTCAATCACCAGAGCGTCTGTGTCAAGTCGCAAACCATGCCAGACAATTCACCTGATCGTTGAATTTTTTCTACTCATGTGATGGGTTGGGGCAAACCGGGCTATTGGCTTTCACGGTCACGCAGATTTGAGACAAACAGGGGAATTTACGGTACGGATTTCACAACGCCTATGGAGTTGCAAAGGCTTTTATTGATTGTCAGACACTGATGAGTAGTGTTCCGGCAGGTAATGACAACACAACCACCCAAAACACCGACATGGGTGCTGGTCTCCCTTAGGTGGATTTGACGGATCAGCTGCTTGGGGTCAACAGAATTGACTTCAATTGACGGCCCCTCACATACCAACTCCCGATTATCCTCATTTACCTGGTTGGGACAGGCAGCACGGGAAAGGTGAGTGGTGGCGAATAATTGATCTCAACCCAAGTTTTTTTTGCGTCACATTAAACTGGTCTCTTGAAAGCTGCGAGTATCTGCGCTGCCAGCGCTTTGGTGTTGGCATCGGGCTTGTCAGACATCCGCAGCACCATTTGCGTATAGGGCAGCTTGGGAAGGTCGCTGTTCGCACAAATCGGCTGGGCGCTGTTATTGACCCTGCTTGCGGGTAACGCTGCAACTGCCAAATCTGCGCGGATTGCCGCCAGTTGAGACTCAGATAAGTTTGAAAGATACGCAATCCGATATTCAATGCCGGCGCGTTTCAGAGCATCGAGTGCAGCGTCTCGCCAAGGACAGCCGATTGGCGCAACTGCGACCTTTAGAGGCCGTTCACCAATGCGCTGGCTGTTTTTGTGTGTCGCCCACACCAGAGGTTGTTCATATAGGAGCCGATCATGTTCAAGATGTGCCACGCCCCCACCGGTGGTTAAAATGGCGATATCCAATGTGCCAGCGGCCAGCATCACCGCCAAATCTTGCGCGTCACCTGCGGTAATATTGACGGTGACGCCAGGATGTGCCCGGGAGAATCCAGCCAGAATTTCGGGCATCCGTGTTTCAATGTTTTCCAGACACAACCCAATCCGCACCATCCCATAAATATCTGGGCTGAGCAGTGCGGTCAGTGCGGTATCATTTGCTTCAACAATACGATGTGCATGTGGCATCAACCGGTCGCCACTATCCGATAGCCGCATGGCACCTTCGGTCCGATGAAAAACCGGAGCGCCGATCAGTCGCTCCAGCTTTTTCATTTGCATGGATACGGCTGCAGGTGAGCGCGCAACGCGCTCTGCCGCATGCTTCACCGAACCGGTTTCAGCCACCGCAATGAATGTCTTGAGTACATCGATTTCAAGGCGCATCGGACTTTATGCCATCGAATTGTTCATGATTAGAATTAAGCATTTCTAAATTTAGGTGTAAAGAAATTAAGCTTGCCAAAATAATGAAGACTGCGACACTCTGCATCATCGTTTGAGCTATTGTTACTCTATTTCCAAACTTTGTAAGCTGGCACGTGTAAAAGAATGTTTGTTTGAAGGAATTGCACAGGGCCTGTTATGTGTTCTTTGCTACCAGAGGTTTGATATGACGACGATTGATAAGCCGGAGAAACTGCCCTCTGTTGATCGCCTGTTAAACGATCCAAATGGTGCTTTGCTGGTGCGGGAATTTGGCGCGTCTCTCGTCACCCGAACTGTACAAACCGTTTTGGCAGAGGCAAGGAAGCAGGTGTTGGCGGGCACGGCAATCGAATATAACTGGCTTTTGAAAACGCTGTCAGAAGAGACAGCGCACACGGTAAGGCCTTCGCTGCGGCCAGTAATTAATCTGACAGGTACGGTGCTGCACACCAATCTTGGACGAGCCGCCTTACCGGAGTCTGCGATCAAGGCAATGGTTGATGTTGCGCGGGGTGCCAGCAATCTGGAATTCGATTTGGAAACGGGCAAGCGCGGCGATCGTCATGAACATGCCGAGGATTTGCTATGTTACTTGACGGGAGCGGAGGCTGCGCTCATCGTGAACAACAATGCTGCGGCTGTGCTACTCACACTCAATAGCCTGGCAAAGCGCAAGGAAGTCCCGGTTTCCCGCGGTGAGTTGATCGAGATTGGTGGTGCGTTCCGGATGCCTGATATTATGGCTCAGGCGGGTTGCAAGTTAGTGGAAGTTGGCACAACAAATAGGACGCATGATACAGATTTTGAGCTGGCGATTGGACCGAAAACCGCCCTGTTGATGAAGGTGCATGCCAGCAATTTTGAGATTAAAGGTTTCACAAAAAACGTTTCTGAGCAGGCACTTGCTGAGATTGCACATCGTCATGATCTGCCACTCATTACCGACCTTGGCAGCGGCACGCTGATTGATCTGGAGAGCCACCACTTGCCACATGAAACCACTGTCGCCGAAGCCGTGAGAGCTGGCGCTGATTTGGTAACCTTTAGCGGTGACAAACTTCTTGGTGGACCGCAGGCCGGCATCATTGCAGGTCGGCGTGATTTGATCACGAAACTTAAACGCAATCCGATGACGCGCGCGATGCGGCCTGACAAATTGACGTTAGCGGCCTTGCAGGCGGTGTTGCGTTTATATACCGACCCCTCGCAACTGGCGACTGAATTGCCAACTCTGCGCTGGTTGTCCCGGGACCAGGCGGACATTGCGCGATTAGCGGACCGCATGGCCTCCACCGTGCAAGATCATTGCAAAGGGTTTGAGGTGGTTGCCGCGCCTGTCCAAAGCCAGATAGGAAGTGGCGCATTGCCAAATGACACATTGGCAAGTGCAGCTCTGAAAATAACTGTGCCAGGCTACCGACGCCCAGGTAGAGCCTTGATCAAGCTGGCCAAGGCATTCAGGGATCTGCCTATTCCGGTGATTGGCCGCATTACCGACGATGCATTATGGTTTGATCTCAGATGTCTGGAGGATGAAAGCAGCTTTATCGAGAGCCTGAAGGGACTTGATGTCACATGATTGTGGCAACGGCCGGTCATGTAGATCATGGCAAAACTGAGCTGATCAAAGCTCTGACCGGGACTGACACCGACCGTTTGCCAGAGGAAAAGGCACGTGGATTGTCAGTGGATCTGGGATTTGCATATCAAGCGTTGCCTGGCTCAGGGATGCTCGGCTTTGTAGATGTTCCCGGCCATGAAAAGTTCGTCCGAAACATGTTGGCAGGGGTTGCCGGGATTGACCTGAGCCTGCTGGTGGTGGCTGCTGATGATGGTGTGATGCCGCAAACGCGCGAGCATTTGGCCATACTAAACCTGCTTGGCATTGAGCAATGTCTGGTCGCATTGACCAAGATTGATCGTGTGCAACCAGAGCGTATCAGTGAAGTGCAGGCTCAGCTTGACCGGCTTTTGATCGAGTCAGGGAGAGAAGAGTGTGACGTCTATCCAATTTGTGCCCCCAGGCGTGAGGGAATTGACGAGCTTAGTCAGGCGCTTGCCCAGCACGCCAAGGTCTGCATTGCCCGCGCCACCCATCATCATTTCAGAATGGCCATTGACCGGGTTTTCTCATTTAAAGGTGTCGGTTTGATTGTAACTGGTATGGTGGTTTCCGGTTTGGCTCACACATCAGAAAGTCTCACACTTTCGTCAAACGGATCGCCGGTCCGCATTCGTGGAATCAGGGTTAACAGCCGGGAAAGTGACTGCGCAAAAGCTGGCGAGCGCTGCGCCCTAAACATCACTGGGCGCGGTGTTGGCAAACACTCAGTAAGGCGTGGCAGCTGGTTAATGCATTCCGACCTCTACAATCCAACAACGCGCATAGATGTTGATCTTGAGGTATTGCCAGCTGAGGCAGGTGCGTTGAAACACTGGACGCCAACGCATTTACATATTGGCTCGGATCATCTGCCAGCGCGGGTTGCGGTTTTATCGGGGGGGAGTATTGCCGCGGGTACACGTGGCTTGGCCCAACTGGTGCTGCTTCGCGAAACATTTGTCTGTCATGGCGATCGTTTTGTATTGCGTGACCAATCTGCCCAACGCACGATCGCAGGAGGGCGTGTGATTGATCCCTTTTCACCCAAACGCGGCCGCGCAAAGCCCAGCCGTATTGCAAGCCTGAAGGTAATGTGTGGTGAAAACCCAGCTGAGATACTGAGAGAATTAACAGACCAAAGCGTGACCGGTGTGTCACTACAGCCGTTTGCTGTGTCGCATAATTTGCCAACATTGCAGATCAAGTCGCTCATTGCGTCTCTGGAGTTAAGACTTGTTGGAAACTCGCCCAAGGAACGGATTTTCTCCAAAAAAAGATGGCGCGAACTATCCGATCGCATTGAAAAAATCATGATCGGATTTCACGAGTCCAATCCCGCCCTTTCCGGTGCCAGCGTCAAAGATGTACAGACATTGCTTACCCCTTTTTTTGAAACAGCGACGCTTGACGCAGCCCTAGGCTTGTTGGTTGCGGAAAAACGCCTTGGCGCTAACGGCAAAAAATTCCATTTGCCCTCTCACGCTGTAGATCTAGAGGAGCAGGACAAAAGTCTTTTGGCGCGCGCTATAGTGGTTTTGTCTCCAAAATCGGGCACTCCTCCCAGCCTTCATCAGGCAGCCAAGGATATCGGAGTTGACGTGTCCTTACTCGAAAATGCGCTGAAAATTGGTATCAAATTGGGGGAAATTATAGTGATGGAGAAAAATCGCTATCTGCCAAAAACCGTGCTGATAACGCTTGCAACCATTGCTGAGCAACTCGCCGCGCGGTCGAGAGATGGTTTGTTCACAACAGCCGAGTATCGGGATGAGGTGAATTTGGGAAGGAATTTTGTGATTGCCGTTTTGGAATATTTTGACCGAATAGGATATACAGTGCAGGAGGGCGGGCACCGGCGAGTCCGGTGTTCCCCCAACAATATTTTGTCGCTAAAGAATAACTGATAAAGGGAAGAGGATCGCACCCCGGTGGGGCGCCTAGACTTCAAATCTAGTGAGGGGCGTACAACGTCCT
>ERZ802824.1590-NODE-1590-length-12036-cov-36.9253_pt1 | contig 12036 bp, 13 predicted proteins | sample MGYA00345650_ERZ802824 | MGnify/ENA primary metagenome ERZ802824 (study PRJEB30503, sample SAMEA104212361) | marine metagenome | biome: Westerlies Biome; feature: [SRF] surface water layer (ENVO:00010504) within the epipelagic zone...; material: water... | reverse complement strand
GATGCCCATTGGTTTTCAATAGAAGAATTAAAGACTTTACAACATCCTTCAATTAGTGGTGGATTTAAGCTGCCTAGAATTGACTCTATTGCCAGAAGATTAGTTGATACTTGGATTAATAAATTTAATTAAATATAGAACAAAAGGATAATTATGATTTTTTCACCAGTTCAAATAGGGAAATTAAAAATTTCAAATAGAATTGCGGTTGCTCCAATGTGTCAATATTCAGCTGTAGATGGTGTTATGACAGATTGGCATATTCAACATTTAATGCAATTAGGTTATTCAGCTGCTGGATTGATCATGGTTGAAGCTACCGCAGTTGAGAGAATAGGAAGAATAACTCATAATTGTGTTGGTATTTATAATGATTTATGTGAAGCATCTATTAAAAAAACTTTAGACTTGGCAAGGTCTGTTGCCCCGACAGATACATCTTTTGGTATTCAATTAGCTCATGCAGGAAGAAAAGCGTCTACTCAACGACCTTGGGAAGGAAGAAAAAGTTTAACTGAAGAAGAGGATCCTTGGATTACGAGGAGTGCATCACCTGCGCCATTTGATATTGGTTGGCATGTGCCCCAAACGCTTTCTGAAACCGACATGAAAAAAATTAAAAATAAATTTGTTGAAGCTGCAATTAGATCAGTAAAAATTGGATTTGATTTGATTGAAGTTCACGGAACTCATGGTTATCTTTTTCATCAATTCTTATCTCAAATTTCAAATAAACGTGAAGATAAATATGGAGGCTCTCTTGAGAACAGAATGAGATTTCCATTAGAAGTTTTTACTGCAATTAAAAAAGCTTTACCAAATGATTTCCCCTTGGGCGTAAGAATAACAGGAACAGAATGGGAAAAAAATGGAATAAATGAAAATGAGGCAATAATTTTTGCACAAGAACTAGAAAGAATAGGTTGCCATTATGTTTGTGTCTCAAGTGGTGGAAATACTCCTAACCCTCAAATACCAATTGGACCCCACTACCAGGTTCACTTGGCTAAAACAATTAAAGATAATACTAATATGGTTGTAAGGGCAGTGGGAATGATTTCAGATCCTAAAAAAGCAAATGATATTATTATAAATAAAGAAGCTGATATGGTTGCAATGGCAAGAGCATTCCTTTCTAATCCTAGGTGGGTATGGGATGCAGCAAAAATTTTAAATCATTCTATAAATGTTCCTCCTCAATATGCCAGAAGATTATAGATCTAAAAATTACTTTTTTTCTGAAAGTATATCAATTAGCGATTTAGAATGCTCAGGTGATAAGTTAAGTTCTTTTCTTAATTTTTCAATTTTTTTTGCTTCATCGTCACTTATCACTCCATCACTTAGAGCTTGATTTATTTCAGCTTCTAAAATTGCAGCTTTTTGTGCCCTTTGATTTGCAAATGCAGAAGCAACTATTCCAGTTAATAGAGCTACAGTACAAACCCCCATTATTGCTGTAAAAGCTCCAATTATTTTTCCAAGCGGGGTAACTGGTGACACATCTCCATAACCTACAGTTGTTAAGGTAATAAGTCCCCACCACATTGTTTCGGGTATTGAACTAAACTTCTCTGGTTGGCTATCGTGTTCTGCAATATACATCAATGCACTTGACAAAAATAAAGCAATTACCATTAAATATAATGCCGCACTAAAAGATCTCCAATCAGCTTTAATTGCAGAAAAAAAATCCTCTAATGCTGAACTATAATTAGATATTTTTAACAATCTTAATAATCTTAATACCCTAAGCCATCTAAGATCTAAGCCTCCAAAAAAGTATGGTAAAATAGAAGGTATTATGGCTAAAAAATCTATTAAGCCTGTAAAGCTAAATATATATTTCGTTCTTTTAATAAAATTAGTTGAATCACCAAGGTCATTTCTTGCAGGAGCAGACCAAACCCTCAACAAATATTCAATACTGAAAATAACTACCGAAAAAAACTCAAATGCGTTAAATGCTTCTTCATATTTATTTCCTATATGTTTCACTGATTCTAAACATACAGCACCAATATTTAAAATTATTAGTACGAATAAAATCATATCAACATACTGACTAGGCTTGTCTGTTATATTACCTTTAGATAAAAGTTGGCTCGTACGTTTTTGAATTTTTGAATATATCATTAAACCTACCGTAGAAAATTTTGTTAAAACAAAATTAATATTTTGAAGATATTTTAGGGGGTCGCTGCAACAAGTCCTCCATCAACTATTAGCTCAGTTCCAGTGATATATTTTGCTTCATCAGAACATAAAAATAATACAGCATTAGCAACATCCCATGATTCACCCATTCTACCCATTGGCACTTGATTATGTCTTTGTCTAACAAACCCCTCATAATCGCCGTCTGCATATTTTTGTGCCAATCTATCTACTAGAGGTGTATGCATCAAACCTGGAACAACGCAGTTTAATCGAATATTTTTTTTTGCTTCTATTACTGCAGTGGTTTTAGTCATCTGCATAAGTGCCGCTTTTGAGGCACTATAACCAACTTGGGGTTTGCCGACATACCTTAGTGCTGCAACTGAGGAAATATTAACAATTGACCCACCTAAGTTTTTTTCCATCATTGGAATTGCACACTTAATGCAAAAATAGGCAGTATTTAAATTTAACATAAATTGTTGTTGCCATGTGCTTGTATCTATTTCCACGGGTCCTCCCGGTTCAGATTGACCCACTACATTTACTAAAATATCAATTTTTTTATTTTGTGATTCAGTTTGATCAAAAAACTTTTTTACATCATTTTCATTTGTCATATTGACTTTATAAAAAGTAAAATCATTACCTTCTTTTTTAATGAAATCCGAAGTGTTGTTACCTGCTTCTTCATTTATGTCGGTTCCTATGACTTTTGCACCTTGGCGTGCTAACAGAGTTGCAATAGCTCTACCATTTCCAAAGCCATCTCCAATAGAACCACAGCCTGATACGATGGCAATTTTATCCTTTAGATCTAACATATAAAAAAACCTTAATAATTTTTATATAATCATAGTAACATAAACTTAAATGTATATTAATGAAAGTATAGTTAATGATTGAAGTGTCAAATTTATATTATGATCGGTATGGGTTCAGCTCTGATAAAAATTTTTCAAAAATTGATGTTTCCCCACTAATGAACTCTATTTTGTCTCGAGCTAGTGTTAGGAAGTTTTCAAAAAAAAATATACCCCAAGAACTTTTAACATTACTTTTGACCGCAGCTCAATCAGCTCCATCTAAGTCAAATCTTCAGCAATACTCAATTTTAGTAATTCAAAATAAGGCTCTTAAAAAAGAAATATCAAATTTGATTGGAAATACGAAATGGGCACTTACAGCACCAGTTTTTCTTTTATTTCTTGCCGACATAAGAAGAAATATTAAAATTACAAATCATAAAGGATATAATCATAAGAATAATAATGTAGATACTTTTATGAATGGCGTTATAGACGCAGCACTTTCAATGCAATCTATGATAAACGCTTCTGAGTCGATCGGTCTAGGTATATGTCCAATAAGCATGATTAGAAATATAATTGAAGAAGTAAAAAATCTTTGCAAATTACCAAAAGGGGTTTTCCCAATTGCTGGACTTGCTGTAGGTTGGCCAGATGAAAAGTCATTAGCATCTTTGAGGTTGCCACAAGATGTAGTTACTCATTACAATATATATAGTGAAGAAAACCTAATGGATAAAATTAATAAATATGATGATAGAGTATTTGAAGTAGCTCCTATTGAAGAAAATAAACAGAGACACGTTGATATTTATGGTGTGGCTAAAAAGGGAACCTGGTCAGAAAATATTAGCAGGCAACTCTCAGTAGCCGAAAGAAAAGATTTTAAAAAATGGTTAAAAAATCATGGTTTCAATCTTGAATAATATCTTCTAAAATTTTATTAAATATATTTTCGTTTTCGTACATGATCCAATGACCGATATTGAATTCCACATGAAAGCGCACATTTTTGTTAACTTTTCTTAATATTGCCATTCTGTCTTCAAGGTAGACACCAACGCTAGCATCCTTTTCTCCCCAAACAACGAAAAGTGGGACATCTTGTTTTTCTAATATCTTTGTCAAAGTATCTGTTGCAGATATAGGGCGACTTTTAATTCTATGTGCATCAGTATTTTGTTTTTGAATATGAACCGAGAAATTATCAACTTTTTGTGAATTGTGCATCATTAAAATTTTAAGATTTGTTTGGTGGGCGTTATAAATTTCCTCCTCAGACATTTTAGAATGTCTTGCTATCATTGTCTCCATATCACCTCTTTTGGCACCTAATCCTCCAGGACCGACTAGTATTAGTTTTTTTGGTCTAAATTTTCTTTGAATTAATTCATATGATAAATGTCCTGATATTAGACCACCAAAAGAAAATCCACATATAATAGGTTTATCCTCAACTGAAATCAAATCTTCGAGTGTGTCGGCTAAATTAGAGGCAATTTTCTCAGGACTGTGTGGAAGACTTAAGTCGTCAGATTCACCAAAACCAGGCATATCTGGTACTAGGACTCTATGACTTTTTGAAAATGGAAGAACTTGTTTTATCCAATGCGCCCAACTTCCATAGCCACCATGTAAAAAGATTATAGGGTTACCTTTTCCCCATATTCTCCAACAAACCTTTGAATCTTTTGATTTAATAAAAATTTTTTTCGAATTTTTCTCTATTAATGATAGATGATTAAAATGCTCTTGAAAATTAAATTTTTTATTACTCATCTTTAATCCTTGTTAGTTCAAAAGAGTAATAATTTTTTTTTTATTTATTAACAAGCAATTTGTTGATCTTAATCATATATATAAGATATGGTTTAAGTAATGATCTTGAAATTTCCACAATAATAAATGGAGAATATATCTATGCCTCATCTACCTGCTTCTGATGCATTATCACATATTAGAGTTATTGACCTTACAAGGGTAAGATCTGGTCCAACTGCTGTGAGACAATTGGCAGACTGGGGAGCAGATGTTATTAAAGTTGAGGCCCCTGAAAGTGTGGAACCGGATGGTGCTTTGGGGGCATCTAGACACACTTCAGATTTTCAAAATCTTCATCGTAACAAAAGGAGTATTACTCTAAACTTGAAACAACCAGAGGCCATCGAAATTTTAATGAAACTTGTTGAAACATCTGATGTAGTTGTAGAAAACTTTCGACCTGATGTAAAAGACAGATTGGGGGTCGACTATGAAAGCTTAAAGTTGCGAAACCCAAGAATTATTCTCGCAAGTATTTCTGGCTTTGGACAAGATGGTCCATATGCAAAAAGGCCGGGCTTTGATCAAATTGCTCAGGGTATGGGTGGATTAATGAGCATAACTGGTGCGCCTGGTGAGGGACCCATGAGAGTAGGTATTCCAGTAGCAGACCTCACAGCGGGTTTGTTTTGTGCCATGGGAATACAAACTGCACTCCTAGAGCGAGAAAAATCTGGAATAGGTCAATGGGTAAATACATCTTTACTGCAGGCGCAGATTTTTATGCTTGATTTTCAAGCTGCGCGGTGGCTAAGCGAGAAACATGTTGCTGGTCAAGCTGGTAATAATCATCCAACCAGTGTTCCAACAGGGGTATTCAAAACATCTAACGGATCAATTAATCTAGCTGTTGCAGGTGAAACAATTTGGAGACGTTTTGTAGAAGCAGTTGATAAAAAAGAATGGCTTGAAATGCATGAATTTAAAGATGCTAAACAACGTCTCAAAAATAGAGACTACTTAAACAAGCTTATTGAAGAAGTTACGATATCTAAAACTTCAGATGAATGGGTTGAGAAATTAGAAAAAGTTGGGGTGCCGTGTGGACCTATTAATTCTATAGATAAAGTTTTTAGCGATCCCCAAGTTAAGCATCTAGGTATTGCTCAGTCAGTTGATACTATTCCATTTGGACAGACAGAATTAGTAGGCCAGCCTTTTAACTTATCTCGTTCTCCTAGCATTATGAAGCAAAGACCTCCTGAAAAAGGTGAGCATAATGCAGATGTTTTGCTAGATTTAGGTTTTAGTAATGAAGAGCTTGATGAGTTTAAATCAAAAAATATAATTTAAAATAAAGAGGTGATCATGACAACTAATAAAATGTTATCAAGAATTGACAATGGTGTTGGTTATATTACGTTTAATAATCCAGAAAAACATAATGCTGTTTCAATTGAAATGTGGGACGCATTAGAGACAATGCTTGATAGTTTTAGAAGTAACGATAGAGTAAGAGTGATTGTATTAAACGGCGCAGGCGGAAAGTCATTTGTTTCAGGTGCTGATATTTCTAAATTTGACAAAGAGCGAAGTTCTAAAGAGGCTGTTTTAAGCTATAATAAAAGAACACAAAAAGTATATGAGAACCTTGAGTCGTTTCCGAAGCCAACTATTGCTATGATTAATGGGTATTGTATAGGTGGTGGTCTTAATTTAGCAGTATGTTGTGATATAAGGATATGTTCTGAAAAATCAAAATTTGCAATGCCAGCTGCAAAATTATCCTTAGGTTACCCTTTTTCTTCAATAAAAAGATTATTCGATGTTATGGGACCAGGAATGGCAAAACATTTTATGTTTACTGCAGATAAGATTTCTGCGGAAGAGGCATTATCGTGTGGATTAGTTCAAAAATTAATAAGTGAAAATGACATAGAAACTTTTGTAAAAGATTATGCTTTAACTATATCTAAAAATGCCCCCTTAACAATAAAAGCTATGAAACAAATTGGTGTGGAAATTTTAAAAAATCCAGATGAAAGAGACCTTTTGATATGTGAACAACTTGCGTCTGCATGTTTTGACAGTGAAGATTACAAAGAAGGAAGGAAGGCATTTATGGAAAAAAGGCAAGCCAATTTTAAAGGTGTTTAATTTTTATTTAAAATTTCACAATGGACTATAATATTTTATGGCATTATCATGAAATAAACATTTAATTTTATCATCACTCATTTCAGAAGTTATTTCCTTAAAACCATAATATATGTCGTCAAAGCTTGCTAAAACGCCATCCACTGGAAAATTAGATGCAAACATACATCTTTGATATCCAAAAATATTAATAGCATCCAGAATAATACTTTTATTGAGTTTGACTGTCCATTGTTTACCAGGAACACAAATGCCAGATATTTTGATTGCAGTATTAGGTTGTTCAGCAAAACTCTCTAAGTTAGCTTTCCAATTACCTAGGCCTTCCTTCGATCTATCAGCAGGAAGACCAGTGTGGTTCAAAATAATAATTGTATCTGGAAAATCTTTTGCTAATTTTGTAGCCTCGTCTAAATGCCACCAAGGTGTTTGAAGATCAAAATGAAGTTTGTATTTTTTAAGTAAAGAATATCCTTTTCTAAAAAATGGATCATTAAGAGTTCCTTTTGAATTCAATGTTTTAATATTTGGAGATAGTGAAGACTTTGGTTTATGCCTTATGCTTCTAATCAAAGGGAATTGTGTATGACCTTTCAAAACTAATTCGATATCTTCTCTATCAAACCAAGCTTGTCCAACTAAAGCATTTGGAAAGCCTGAAATATCGAATAATTCTTGAAGCCATTTTGTTTCACCCACAGGATCTTTGGGGTCCCACTCAGTTTCCATATGGATAGTTTTGACTATGTTGTGATTTTTACTTACTTTTTTATAGTCAGCTAGCATAAAGTTTTTACAAATTGAGCTGTAATCACCATATCTAAAAGGTATTTGGTTATTTTTATCTAACCAAGGATTTTTTTTAAGGCTTAAGTCCCAAAAATGGTGATGAGCGTCAATAATAGGTAAATTTTTCAATTTATTATTTCTTTAAAATTTATCATCTTTGTTAAATAATTTTATAATAGATGTCCCGTCTAAATTTTCCTTCGATTTTTCAGATAATATTGTAAATAATTGTTTAGTTAGATTTGACATTGGAAGAGGTATGTTTTTTTTATCTCCAAGTTCTGAAACCATAGTTAAATCTTTTAGAATTTGAGATGTATAACCCTTTGGATTAAAATCCCTATTTATCATTCTTGGAAATAAATGTGTCAACAAATTTGAACCTGCATGACCATCATTCAGTGCATGTGGAATCTTTTTTGCGTCAATCCCCCAAGCCTCAGCAAATGACAATGCCTCTGCTAAAATTGTGTAATTATTGAGGACTAAGATTTGATTTATCATTTTTACAATTTGCCCTGATCCAGTTGGTCCAAAATAAGTGAAATTAGATGAAATATTTTTTAAGATGGGTGATACTTTTTTAATAATCTTTTTTTCTCCACCGATCATTATAGCTAGGCTACCATTTAGAGCTTTGTCTGGTCCTCCAGACATAGGAGCATCAATCCATGATGCCCCTTTTTCAGTACTTAATTTATTTGAAAAGTTTACTGTTTCATTGGCTAAGGTAGTAGATAAGTCGACTATAATAGTACTTTTAGAAGCATTTTTAATTATTCCATTATCTTGAAATACTACATCAGCCACACTTTTTGTATTATCCACGCATATAAATATTACATCACAATCTTGAGACAATTTAGCTGGACTTGTCGATAACAAAATTCTTTTTTTATTCATCAAATCTTTTAGATTATCTTTATTTTTATCGTAAATATTAATAGTATATTCTTTTTTAATTAAACGCTTTACAAGGCAGTTTCCCATTAATCCTATGCCAATAAACCCAATAGGTTTTATATGATTACTCATGCGTTTCTCTTTTGAATAATAATTATATGTTAATTCTCAATAATAAAATTTATATATAAACACAACCAAATAAAAAGTATAATTCATAAGTTAACAATTGCTTTTTTATTCAGACATAAAATAACTTAAGGAATTAACTCGTTATGATTAATAACGTTAAAAATGGAATTTTAATAATAATACTCGCTACTTTATTTTTTGCTATAATGGACGGAGTATCAAGATATTTAGCAGAAACATACAATGTTTTTGTTATTAATATGATTAGAAGTTGGGTTTTAGCATTACTTGTTATTTCAATCAGCTTAAGAAAAAAAAATGGCCTTAAAAAAGTTATCACTACAAAACAGCCATATATCCAATTTACAAGAGGGATATTACTTATTTTAGCTATACTTATTGGTGTTTATTCTTTTACAAAATTAGGACTAGTCCAAACTCACTCAATACTATCCTCATTTCCTCTAATAGTTGTTGCGTTTTCGGGGCCAATACTAAAAGAAAATATCGGTATCCAAAGATGGATGGCTGTTTTATTTGGTTTTATTGGTGTTTTAATTATTTTGAACCCAGCCGAGTTTGTAATAAGTTTCGACGCTCTACTTCCTTTGGCGGGAGCTTTTGTATTAGGCTTTTACACAATTTTAACTCGAAAAGTTTCTGAAACAGACACTTCCGAAACAAGTTTTTTTTGGGTTGCGATGGTCGGTTGTGTGGTGATGTCAATCGTAGGACCATTTTTTTGGGAACCAATATTTTTCAAAGATTGGAGTTTGATGGCTTTATTATGTTTACTTAGCACTGCTGGTCACTTTTTACTTATAAAAGCGTACGAAAATGCTGAAGCAAGTGTTTTGCAGCCATTTACATATTTTCAATTATTTTTTGCATCTATCATAGGAATATATATTTTTAATGATAATGTAACTTGGTCAATTTTTTTAGGTGGAAGTCTTGTTGTAGCTAGTGGGGTTTTTGCCGCTTGGAGAAGTTATATAAAGAGCAAAAAATAAAACGTTAATTAATCAAATTTTTCGTTTAAGGAGATTTTATGATAGAAACAATTCTTATAACAGGAGCTAATAGAGGAATAGGACTAGCTCTAACAAAATTAGCACTTACCAAGAAATTAAGGGTTGAGGCGTGTTGTAGAGATTTAAAAAATTCAATAGAATTAAAAAAACTTTCTGATGAATATACAGATCTAAACATTGTTGAAATGGATGTTAAAAGTTCAAATAGTATTTTAAAAGCCTCTAAAAAGTTTAAAAATCCCATTGATATACTTGTTTGTAACGCCGGTATAAATAACGGGAAGGGCAATATTTTTAGTAAAGAGCATAATGAAAAAACTATTTTAGACGTCATGATGGTAAATGTTGCTGGGCCTTTTTTAACCATTCAACATCTTTATGATAACTTAAACAAAAAAAATGGGTCCAAAATAGCTATAATTTCATCATTAATGGGTAGCCAAACTCATACATCATCTAATGCAGTTATTTACAGAGCGTCTAAAGCAGCGGCCAATAACTTAATGAGAACTATATCTAATCAACTTATTCATGAAAATATTATCGTAACATCCTATCATCCTGGTTGGGTTCGAACAGATATGGGGGGGAAGTTAGCTGACATATCTCCAGAAGATAGTGCGACAGGACTACTGCAACACTTTCAAAATTTAAAGAAAGAACACACAGGGAAATTTTTTAATTATGACGGTAGTATTTTACCTTTATAATAGTAACTCTCTTATTAAATTAATTTAAGAAAATTCACATATGAAAACATATAGTTTTGTAAAAATAAACTCACCTGAAGATTTAAATATTTCTTATAAAATAAGGAAAAAAGTTTTTTGTGAGGAACAAAAAATATCCGAAAAAATTGAGTTTGATAACTTAGATCATTTATGTGAACATTTTTTAATCCATAAAGACAAAGGTTATATTGCTACCGCTAGAGTTCGTCCTAAAAATAAGAAAGTTTTTAAAATAGAACGGGTAGCAGTTTTACCTGAATTTAGAAGGCTTAAAGTAGGCTCCTTGTTGATAAATGAAATAGTAGAATTCTATCTAAATAATAAAAAAAACAACTCAATCATTCTACATAGTCAAGTTGCTGTAGAAGAATTTTATAAAAGTCTTAACTTTATTTCTTATGGGGATCAATTTTATGAAGATGGGATACCTCATATTGCAATGGAGTATAAAAATTAAAAATGTAGTTGAAGTCAAATTTAATGAAAAAAAATATTAGATTAGCAGTTGTAGGAACCGGTTACTTTAGTCAATTTCACTATGATGCTTGGAAAAGGTTAAATGTTGATTTGGTAGGAATATGCTCATTAAATAAAGATGAAGCCAGTAAATATTCTAAACAGTTTCAAAATTGTGAAGTTTTTTTAGATTTTGAAACTATGATAAAAACCACAAAACCAGAGCTTGTTGACATAATTGTTCCACCTTTAAATCATCTTAAATTTATTAAAGTTGCGGCAAGAAACAAAGTCCATATTATTTGTCAAAAACCTTTTACCACCTCTATTAATGAAGCTAAAGAAGCAATAAGTTTTGCAAAAAGAAAAAGAGTAAAAATTGCAGTTCATGAAAATTTTAGATTTCAACCATGGTATATGAAAATTAATGAAATTCTAAAAACTTCATTATTAGGGGATTTATATCAAGTAAGTTTTAGGATGCGCCCTGGTGATGGGCAAGGTGAAAAAGCTTACTTAGAAAGGCAACCTTATTTCCAAAAAATGGAACGATTTTTAATTCGTGAAACTGCTATTCACTTAATAGATGTTTTCAGATTTTTATTTGGAGATATTAAAAGTGTTTTTGCAAATTTGTCCAGACTGAATCCTTATATTAAAGGAGAAGATGCTGGAATTGTTTTTTTTGAATTTATAAATGGAATAAGAGGTGTGTTCGACGGAAATAGATTGTCTGATCATATTGCCGCGGATCGAAGACTGACAATTGGAGAAATGCTAATTGAGGGATCAATGGGTACTTTAAGATTAAATGGAAATGGTGAAATTTTTACAAGAAGATTTGGAGACAATATAGAAAAAAAAGTTAGTTATAAATGGATTAAAAAGGGATTTGCGGGAGATAGTGTTTTTCAATGTCAAAAGCATCTACTTGACCATTTTTTAAAAGGTGAGAAGTTAATAAATAGTGCAGAAGAATATTTAGAGAATCTCAAAGTTGAAAATTGTGTATACAATTCAAATTTCAAGAAAAAATTATTAAAACTAGTTTAAAAATATGGTGCCGGCTGGGGGACTCGAACTCCCGACCTGATGATTACAAAT
>ERZ802824.1584-NODE-1584-length-12045-cov-16.2435_pt1 | contig 12045 bp, 4 predicted proteins | sample MGYA00345650_ERZ802824 | MGnify/ENA primary metagenome ERZ802824 (study PRJEB30503, sample SAMEA104212361) | marine metagenome | biome: Westerlies Biome; feature: [SRF] surface water layer (ENVO:00010504) within the epipelagic zone...; material: water... | reverse complement strand
TGTTCATCGACGTTTGTTACTTCGGCAACGTTCGTCTGGGCAGGTGGAATAGTAAATGCAGTTGTTCGAGACGGAGCAAGGACACGTGCATCAATGGTAAGTGTCTGTGTGTTCAGGGCACCGACATCAATCGTGCCTACAGTCCAGATACCTGTCCCACTGTCATAGCTCCCTTGTGTTGCATTTGAAGAAATAAATCCAAGGCCGGCTGCTGGCAGCTGATCAGTAATCTCAACATTGTTTGCAACATCAGGCCCATTGTTTGTCACATCAATCGTGAATGTAATAATGTCACCGACATTTGGCGTTGCATCATTCACGGACTTGTTGACCAGAAGATCAGCTTCACGGGTCACAACCGTGGCAGACCCTTTGTTATTGGTTGGGTCCGGATCAAATTGATTTGGAGGATTGCTCGTGCTGACTTCAGCCTCATTGGTGAAGGTCCCAGAAGCTCCGACTGTGGCAGTGATTTGCAGGGCTTTTGTACTCGAAGTTCCGACATCAACCGTTCCTACATTCCAGATACCTGTGCCAGGGTCATAGTCTGTGGATGATGCGGAGACAAAGGAGAGTCCTGCGGGTAAGACATCATCAATATGTACGTTTGTCGCCTGATTTGCACCAAGGTTTTCAACCGTGATACCAAAGAAAATAGTCTCTCCAACATTTGGAGCAGGATTGTTCACATTCTTTACGACGCGCAGATCTGCATACTGTGGTGTTTCGGTTGCTGTATCGAAATTGTTGTTTGGATCAGGGTCGTATTGGGTAACTCCCGTGATGGTCGCGGTATTCGTCTGTGGCAGAGGGTTCCCTGTTGCTGGTGCGAGCACTTCAGCTTGCACCAGAAGTGTGGCCGGAGAACCAACATAGACCGTCCCGATATCCCAGATGCCACTGACCGTGTCAAACGTTCCAGCACTGGCAACTGGTGTGCCCACGATCGAAAGCTCGTTGAGGCTTGGTAGGGTGTCCGTCAACTCAACGTTTTCAGCATCATCTTTTCCACTATTTGTGACGGTAATGGTGTAGGTAATCACGTCGCCAACATTCGGTGTTGGATCGCTGACCTGCTTATCAACTTCAAGATCAGCATATTGCGGTGTTTCGCTCACGCTATCGGTATTGTTTGTTGGATCTGGATCATGCTCATAGCCTGCGATACTTGCGGCGTTGGCAAGAGTCGGCGGGATCCCATCGGGAACTGGGGCGTCAACTGTTACATCATAAATGAACAGAGGAATTGCTCCCGCCGTTGTAGAACCTGCGTTGAGAGAGCCAATCGTCCAGGTCAGTGTTCCACCAACTTCGTTTACCGAACCAACAGTTGGATTGGTACCAATACCTGCTGTCGGACCAACGTACGTAAGACCAGCTGGGAGAACATCTGTAACAACGACACCAGTCGCATCAGCAGGTCCATAGTTTGCAGCACCGATCGCAAACTGAATAGTGTCACCAACGTTCGGTGTGGCATCAGAGACAGCCTTTGCTATCGCTAGATCACTTTGGAGTGGTGTTACAAAGGCAGTGGAAGAATCATTACCTGTATTTGGATCAGTTGTCGTTGTTGAGCCAGTGGCAGTATTCAGAATGATCGAGTTTGGACCTGTGGGTGATGAAGGAGCCGATACTGTCGCAGTAATTGTCAAGGTCTCTGATGCACCGTCAGGCATGTCACCAACCGTCCTGAAGGAGCCAATACTGTTGCAGTAATTGTCAAGGTCTCTGATGCACCGTCAGGCATGTCACCAACAGACCAGACTCCTGTAGTGGGGTTATAATAATTGGATAATGATGGATCGTTTCGTGATGAATCGACAAAAGTAAGCTCTGCTGGTAATTGATCAGCAACCTCTACAGCCAACGCTGTACTCGGACCGTTGTTCGTTACGTCAATCGTAAAGGTGACCTTGTCACCAACCTGTGGCGTGTTGTTATCAACAACCTTATCTACAGCGATATCAGCTTGTTGTGGATTTGTGAGAGTATAGGAGGTGTTGTTCGGGAGGATTGGATCCCATGTCTCTGAGCTTGTAATTGAAATCTCATTTAAGCCTATGCCTGGTGCGTCTGCAGTTACGACAATAGAGAGCGTTTTCTCTTGACCAGGATCAATAGAAGGTACGATCCACTCGCCACCAGTTACTGGATTTCCAGTTGCGTTAAATGTGGTGCCGTTCGTGGCGGTATGCGTTTTGTATGTTACTGGGGATGGAAATGCATCGGTGAGTAAAATATCTGTTGCAGTATCGGGTCCGTTATTTGTGAGTTTGACTGTATATGTGACATCTTCACCAACATTAGGCTGGTACTTGTCCGTATCTTTATGAACTTCAAGATCAGCATATTTTGGTGTTTCTGTTGCTGTTGCCTTATTGTTACCTGGTCTTGGGTCAGGTTCAGCAACAGCCGTAATCTCTGCGATATTTGTCTGTGCTGACGGTGGTGTCGGTCTCGTTGGATTAACTACGAGAGCTGGTAAATCCAGCGTGACGCTTGCTCCATTGGCAAGTGATCCAATGTCCCAGATACCTGTTCCAGCGTCGTACGTGCCGCGTGATGCAACAATGCTAGCTGTGTCCAACTGCAACTCTGTCGTTGTTGGAAATGTATCAGTGAGTTGAATACCAGTTGCTGTATCTGGGCCATCGTTGGTGACAGTCACAGTGAATGAGATTGTGTCACCAACATTTGGTGTGGCATCACTAACTGTTTTTTCAACTCGTAGATCTGCCGTGTTCACCGTAAAGCTTGCAGAGCTATTAGTTCTATAATTGTTGAGTTCACCTGGGTTGATTGGGTCGCCTGTGCGCGGGTAGTTGTTCGGGCTGTTGCTTGGGTTCGGTACAATCGGCCCCGTTACACCGTTCAGGCTGGCCCATTCAACTGTGCTCGTATTCGTGATCTTTTGATTTGGTTTAAAATTTCCTTGAAGCATGCCGTCAATTGTGATCGCAATTGCACGATCAGCAGGGTCTTTTTCAACATCAAAATCGGTGGCTGTTGTGAGAACATTCCCAATGAGCAAGAAATTAGCAGCTGTCACTTGGCCGGCTGTATCAATAACAGACGTGAGAACTGGTGATGCAATTTCTGATGGAATGATGTCGGTCAGAGTCGCATCAAATGCATCGGTAGGACTTGAGGCGTCCTGCTTAATCACAATGGTGTAGGTGACCGGATCACCAGGATTTCCTCCTAGGTTACCAACGTGTACGGTTTTCGTCGTAGTGAGTTTTGGCTCAATGACTTGAACCTCTTTGTTCTGCGTCCATTTCGTGTTTGAATTGCCAGCCCACTCCATTCGGGCATCATTGCGAACCGCAACTCCGTTATGGTTTTCATTGACATTCAGAACGAGTGTTGTGACTTGCCATGTAATAGTTTCTGGAGTCGTACTATCGGTATCTGTGTTGACAATGTCTCCAAAATCCCATGTTGCAAATTTCTGGTTTCCAGAGAGTGCTGGTGGATCAGTGAGTCCTGGAACGGTAAGGTTCGTAGGATCACTAATGACAGGTGTCGTGCTACTGACATATGCAAGTTGTAAGTTTTGGAAACGATCTTTGAGCTTGGCTGCCGGTGTCCGCCCTTGAGGAATAGTTACGACAATCTCGTAGGTTGCCGTCTCTCCAATGACAGCTTGTGTTTTACTGTTATGTGTATTTTCAATCGATGTTGAGACAAGTGTCTTCGTGACAGCTGGGTTGGCAACGTTTAAGGTTGCGGAGTTTGATGTCGTGTAATTATTGAGCTGCCCTTGTGTCGTGGAACCCGTACCTGTTCGCTGAAATGCATCTGGGTTGTTGGTAGTTATTTGGGCAGGATTTCCCAGACTGGTCCACTCAACATCTGCGGAGTTGGTTATTGATGTACCGCTAATCACATTGGCATCAACAATGACTTCGAACGAAAGCCTGCTTGTTTGACCAGGATTGAGAGTGTCCCATGCGGCCTCAAATGCATTTCCACCAGCCGATGAGACAAGCAAGGTTGGCGCAACACCACTCACATGCCTTAGTGAATTGGGTACAGGTGTAATATTTGCTGGGAAAATATCTCTGAGATCAACATCGTGCGCCGTAGTCGTCCCTGCAGATATGTCGATGGTGAATGTTGCTCTGTCACCAGCCTGTGCCGTTGAAGGACTGACTTTTTTATTGACTGAAACGGTTGGTTCAATCACTGTGACTGCACTCGAGGTGACAGCCGGTAACTCTGGATGATTCAGCCAATCGAGTTTGGCATTATTCTTGAGTTTCGTGTTTTGTTGATTACTGCGAACATTGAGGACAACGGTTTCATACTCAACGGTAAACCCTTTGAGATCATCAGATACGTTTGTATTAGTGACGTCTCCAAGATCAAACGTGACCGTCTTGCCATTGTTGGACAAGGCCGGTGTTAGTGAGCCGGTAAGTGAAATACCAGAATCGATTGTTGGCGCCCCAACCATTTGGCTGAAGGCAAGACCAGCTGGCAGGCTATCGACAACGATTGCATCAGGTGTTGTGCCACGTGGAATTTTGACATCAAGCTGAAAGGTTGCGATCTCACCGATCACAGCCTGTGTATTGCTGTTGAACGCATCAACGATTGATGTCCCAATAAGAGTCTTTGTTACCTCCGGACCTTGAATAGTGACGTCTGTATCATCGGTGAGACCATTGGCAAAATTTGGTCCACCTTCAGTCGATGCATAATTTGTGATGGTGCCTGTGTTGTCGATGATATCAAGAGGTGCAACGTTCGGACTGATTTGCAGGTCATAGGTAATGACCGCAATATTGTCACCATTATTGATAGGTAGACCATTTAGATAACTACCCGGTTTGAGACTGCCTGATGTTGGTCCCAGATCAACTAGTTCTATGCCTGCACCAAACAGGTCGGTGCCGGTATAAGCGAGCGTTGTTCCGGCTCCATCAGTGATCTGAAGATTGAGTCCGGTACTATTTGTTGGAATCTGGAATTTGGTTGTGTCGTATGTATCACTGATCGTGACATCGAATGCACCATTCGGACTGCTACCCGTGTTCTCAACAATAATGGCAAACTTGACGAGGTCATCACCGGCAACATTTGATAGCGTTGCGTCAATGGGTGTTGTATTTAACCCATTTGGTGGTCCGGATGTGATGGTTCCAGAAAAAGATGAACCTGGTTGGCCAGGTGGTTCAAACGTCACACCAGCAGGAAGCGGTGGTAATGATCCTGTCGCACTGTTTTGGGTGAATTCCCCATTCGCATTGTTAGTCGATACGACTCCCTTGGTGATAGTGAGTTCGGGCTCGGCAACAACAATTTGTGCGATTCCTGGTGAGGAGGTGATCGTGGTGCCTTGTTGATTCGTTTCACTCTGCTGCCCCTGATTGGTGAGAAGTAACCCATCACCAAACGGCTTATTCGTTGCCTCGACTGTAAACAGAATGTCAGTGATACTGGAACTATCCTGCGGGTCAGCGAATGTTCCAAAATCCCAGGTCAGACTATTTGCACCTGCATCGAGAACTGCAGCCCCAGGATTATTTCCATTGATTGGTGCCTGTGAGAATGTATCGGTAGGACCAAAACTCCACTTTCCAACGCCTGGTGCAGTGCTTGATGGCGGCTGCAGATTCCACGTGAAGTCTGCCTGTGGGTCAAAAATAGGAAGCGGTAGATAGTCGACAATCTTGTAGTCTTTGATGCTTGAAAAAGGGAGTTGATAGGTGAGTCGAAAGGTCACTGCATCACCCGGTACCACCCGCTGGTTTGTAGTGGGAGTTGCGCCATTAATCGCATAGACTTCTTTTGTTGAACCCCCGTTTGCGAGTGTAAAAGATTTCTGCGAGGCATCTATAACGGTCGATCCGGTGTTCGTGAGCGCATCGCTATAGGCAAGCACGTCAGCTGTCATACTCGCCGTATCAGTCATCACGTCACCCTCTACAACCTCTGCACCAGGGAAAGGGTCGGTACGATAATCATCCAGAATATTGGCACGAAAGATAACAGTGCCCGTGGTACCGGGAGTTACCGTCGTGTTTGGGTCTGGTGTCACGCCGGCAGTACCTTGAAACGGAATCGCTGCACCGAGCATTCTTCCATCAGGTAAAAGTCGTAGGGCTTTGAGCTGTTCTGAGATATCAAATACGACTGTTTGTGTCCCATCTCCATTAATAGTCGATGTCACATTGGGCCCGGCGAATGGTTGGTTCGTAAAATTATTGCCATTTGCTTGCTGTTGGAAGCTAATGGTTGGCGTGAACGAGGCATCAATTTCCTGACCGTCAGAGAGAATGTCTTCAAGAGTGACATTATTGAGAGCAAAGTAATCACTCACCTGAAAGTTCAATCGATATTCAATGGTGTCACCAGCCTTGTATGTGGTGCCACCACCGACCTTTGAAAAACTCTTCTGAAGCGAAACAGTACGCGCTGTCAGGTTATATTCTGTGTCTGGGCTATTACTACTTGAGACAGACTGTGGAGTCGGAAAATTTGGATTGGAACTTGTCCATGTTCCGCTCGCTGAGGACTTGTTGGTGATTAATTTCGTTCCACCAGTATTTAATGGAATTACAGGCTGACCGTTTTGATCCTGTTGTGTAACGTAATACTCGAAAACCAGTTGTACGTCGCCGTTGTTCCCCGTGCCGATGACCTGATCAAATTCATACTCGAGTACTCCTCCGGGGGTCGTTGTTGAAGGACCAGGTAAAATCTGTGTCTGCGTGTTCGATTGATTTCCAGTCATGCTCGTGACAGAAACAAACTGGACTTCGGCAGGTAATTCATCTTTGAGTGTCAGATTTTCTACAGTTTGGTCTTTTGCAACGGCCATACTGACGGTGTAGCTGTGCTTAAAATTCGGACCGGTGGCTGTTTCATGCTCTGGTGTGTTCGAAGTTTTCTTCAGTCGAAAAAGCTGTGGCTGTACCGGATCAGTAGCGGTGGTACCTAAGTCAGCCTGGTCGACAGTTGGATTCCCACTTGCATCAAGTTGGTATCGATATCCACCTGTTGCTGTGACGTCGTAGGATCTCGTGGGCTGAGCCAGTGGACTGATCTGGCCCTGGAAATTGATATCGATAGGAGGCTGTGAGGGTCCATAGCTTCCAAAAGGCAGTTCGACGACAACCAGTTCATCGCCTGCTGTGCCCTGAATGACGAGCGGTTTTCCAGCAGAATCTTTTGCAAAGGGATGTGTCGCTTCACCGTTTGCGTCGAAGGTGATGACGGTCGTCTGAAGATTCATGCCGTTGTATGTGGCTGATCCACTAGAGAATGAAATACCATTTTCTGGTAGCGGTGGCGCATCTCCAGTGGCAGGCATGACAATATCAACAAACGGTGAATAGCCAACATTATCAGTGGGATCATTCGAGGCATTATCGAAGGTCACAACAAAATTGACTTCTTCACCAAGAAGACTCTGGGAAGCACCAGTGATATTGACACTCGCATCTGCAGCGAGGAGCCTGCGTGCCTCAAGTTGTTCGGCAAAGAGTTGTCGCCTTCGTGCACTGGGTGGATTTCGAGCAGATGAAGAATGGCGGGTTGCTCGATGAAAGATATTTTTCAGGGCTGTGCGCATTGTGATCTGAGTACAAATGGAGCGAATCGAAATTGATACGAGGAACTTCCCGAGCCCGGCGCACCACAAGGCCTCTAGTCCACCTAGCCCGAAAAGATTACCAACCAGTTGAGCCTACCCTGCAACTCGTAAGAAAGCACGAAAATGTCTTTAAAAATGCGTTTTTTGAATAAACGGGAAGGATGGAAAGCCGCCAAAACGGGTAAGATGCAAAAAAGCGGTTGCACGGTGAATGTCTGTCGCCCAATCAATCCAGACTCATAAGGTCTGATTGTAATGGTCGAACCAGAAAAAGGAGTTACAGCGAAAAGTTCTTCTTCGGGATGCACCATGCCTTACGGTCTTTTTAAGAACCTCATACTCGGACTCGTGTGTGTATCGGTCTTCGGAGGAGTGGATTTTGGTTCGTTGGCGTGGAGCCAGGAAACAGTTGATGACGCGATCCTCACCATTGAGAAGTTGGGGGGTGCTACATGGGAGCCAGTTAGTGCGAGGCAGGACGGCCTCATTCCACTGCATCCTGTGATCCAAAATCTCTGTGAGCCATGCTGCCCAGATTGGTCTCACTACGGCATTGTTGATTTTATGTTTCTTCAGCGAGACAATGCGACGAGTGGTGCGGTCATTACTGAAGAGATTGTTGCTGGCCAACAAGTTCCAGTATTTACCACTCGGTCAATGCAAGCTGCGACTGCTCCGGGTGTTCGACTCTTTTATGGTGAACTTGGTCCTGACTGCATGGGCTGGGAGGTCGGCTATCTCGGAATTTATGGAATGTTCGGAGCGGTTGATCGCTCTTCGTTGACAGACTCACTTGTCATACCGGGTGATCTTGGAGGAAACACACCCGGTTGGACCAGTGCCGATGAGGTGCGACCAACCTATGCATCAAGTTTGAATACTGTAGAGGCCAATATTTTCACGTATCGGTGTTGCCCCGAATGTAGCAGCGATACATTACTCTGGTCACATCTTGGTAACAAACCGGTTTGCCACTGTAGTAACTGGTTGTTTGGTTTCCGCTGGGCCGGTCTCGAAGAGCAGGCTGATCTCAACGTGCTGTGCTGCCGTGTGACAAATGATGTGTTTACATCTTATTCAGTGCGCACGAGTTCACAGATGCTGGGACCACAGGTTGGATTTCGTGGAAGACGACAGTGGAAAAACTGGGCTGTTGAGGGATGGGCCAAGGCAATGTTGGCCGGCACACTGTTGAGTTCCAGTGCCGACCCAATTGCTTCATCACTTGCACCAACGACGATCATCCGGCCAGCACGCCGACTGACCGACACCGGGGTCGGATTTCTTGGTGATTTAAATTATACCGTGACACGACGGCTGAATGACACATGGTGGTTACGACTTGGCTACAACATGATTTGGCTTTCAGGTGTGGCACTTGCACCAGATCAATGGGATTTCACCAATACGGCAACAAGTGGTACGACCCTCGTTGGTGGTGGCGGGCTCTTCCTTCATGGTGTCAACCTTGGTCTTGAGTCACGCTGGTAAAATCTCTTCTCGCAATCACTTATCGCTGAGACATCATGCGGGCAGGTTTCGATTCAAGACCAACTGTGTTGACCGCAATGATCTGATACCCCGAAAGCGGTGCACCTTTTGGAATGACGTATTCCATTTTGACAAGTGGTTGCGTCGGTGTGTCGCTATACAAAAGATTTTGAAAGAGTGGTCGACCAAATTTGTTCTCTGATTTTTCCGCTACACGTGCGAATCGTTTCCCGACACGCTTTACGATGAAGTGCGAGAGACCACTTTCGAGATCAGCCTCACACGACCAGACGATCCGGTTTCCTTTTCGGAGCACATTTGTTGGAGATGGTGGCGGTGTGGTATCAGCAACAGCTGTGTCCTTGACATACTGCATCCACTTTTTGGCAATGGCTTCGTTTGGTAACCAGGCCAGCGTATCAGGGTCTGTCGCTTCTTGAGCAGGCCACGCTTTGAAACCAGCGATCTCTGCCATCCATGCTTCTGAACGCGGCATGGCTTTGAGAGGCTTTCCGTTTTCTTTCGGGAGCCGTGCGCGAAGGCAGGCATCCAGCCACGGAATGGCCATATAGCGTTGATTGCCACATTCGTGACTTGTGAGGGGGTCAACCGCAACGCCCAGCAATCCATCACGCTTACGAACGGCTTCAATGAAAGCAAGGTTGGCCGGCCATGTTCCTTTAAATTTGCCTGTGGTCACCGTCACGCCTTCTTGTGTTCCGGGATTACACATGATTGGAACTTCAAGTGCCGTTTGAGGAAGATCATGTGGTTTGATTTGTGGACGTTTTGGATTTTCCTCTAAAAGCGGAACACCAGATCGCAACCACGATGCGATTGTCCGTTCAGGAAAAAGAAGCGTCATGCCACCGGCCCAATGACCACCACCACTGTGACCCCAAAGTGCCCATGGCAGCTGACTGAGTTCAGGATGGCCAGAAATTTCTCCGAGATCCTCGAGGCCTCGCTGAAACGCTTTGGCCGATCCATTTCGAGGATCACACCACATCTGGCAATCTGCTTTTTGTGGCTGCTCATAGGCCGGTGCAAACAGTGCACAGTCATGTGCCCGTGCCAATGCCTGCCAGTGAAGATCATAGGCTCCGGAAAGACCAGACGAGCATGAGCCTTCACCACATCCATGCTGATGCACAATGATTCCTCGTAGTGTTTTCACCTTGGGTGGAATCCAGATGGTGTAGTTAACAGGAAAAATCAACTCACCTGGCTCGGTCGATGCCTCATACCGAACACGGTAATAGGGTGGTTCGGCTGATGGATAGACATCAAACGGTGGCTGCTGTGCCCATGCAGTCATCTGAGTCAGAGCCAGAGCAAAGCAGATCCAGCATGCGGGCGGTGTATACAACCTGCTTTTCATCATCACTCTCCTACTGTGCCTGATCAGCCGCAACAACCGGTATCTGAACCTCAGAAAATTTCATAAAGCTTGGAACCATTGGGCTGTTGTAACCGAGTGTGCGTGGGCTGCCGGCAACTTTCCATTCAGGATGATTTGCAAGCCATGCGTTCAGTTTTTCATATCCACGAAGAAATGTCTTTTTGCCATAACTTCCACGAAGTCCAATTGAGACAACTTTTTCTGCTGGAATATCTTCCACCATGACACTGGCATCTTCTGAATCAGCACCAGCACTGCCGAGTTGAGTTGATCCATAGAGAAATGCCATGGCGTTTGGGTTTCCATCAGGCGTTCCATCTGGATTGGCGGCAGCGTTTGGTGTCCATGACATTTCGACGGGTGCTGTCATCTTGATGTCATTCCGTTTGATGTGATTGAAGAGTTTCCAGAACATGCCGTCCGTACCAGAGTCTGACCGCACGCGTGCCAGCCGATGCTGTGGATACGTTTTAAGAACGACTTCATCAATTGGCCCAGCTGCTGGAAATCCTTCTGGAAGATTTGCTTCAGACACGAACCATGGTTTGCTTTGCGATGACGGAGAATCTGTTTCGGCAGCATGCATGGAGATCCCGATTAAATTAAATGCAATACAAAGAACCCACAGATGTCGACTCGATTGACTCATGGTGTTTCCTTTCAGTCTTTCGGTGGACCTTCAAGTGGCACTGTAACAGGCCATCCTGGAAACTGCTTCGGTGCACCATCGGCTCCTTGTGTTGTGAACCGAGGAAAACACTGAAAGACAATCTTCTGTTTATCAAATTCAAAACGTGTGATGCCGTAGCCGTCAGCCCGTTTCGTTTCATCGTTTCTGTCTTCGGGATTAGCATACGCAGCCATAGTAATTTTATTCCCGAGACCATCTTCATAGTCTCCGGTCCATGGGAGGGGACTCTCTGGAATTGGATTCGAGCCGGCATGTTCGTCTTCAGGATGCCACCAGCGTCCATAGATTGTGTTGACCAAAGCAGGTGAGGTGAATGACCATGGCCCATCACGAAACTCATCAATTCCGTGCTGGACAACAACAGCCAGATGCTGATCACCACAGAGATGAATGGCGCCGGCCTCTTTCAGAAGACGTAAGGCTTTGTTACGACCTGTCTGTGGCCACCCATTACAGTCCAGATCAGCAAGCAGTCGGTTGTCCGGATTGCCATGAAGATGAACGGCACCGCAAAACGCGGTCGCCGAAAGAGCGGCTTTGGAGCGAACACCCTTCCAGTCATCGGCCCACGACTTCAGGAAATCGAGTTGTCGTTGGCCCAGAAGCTTCAATCCGGGAACATCGATCGCAGATCGATCATATGCTGGGTCATTAATATGATCAGCACGAGGACCCATTTTTGGAATGGTCCCGTTTGGTCCTGTCTTGAACTTCCGGTCCTCCAAAATGGCAAAGTCGACCCCACCGACAATGAGTCGAGTGAAGTACACGCCGATGTCACCTTTTACCGGTGCGGGCTCGACAGGATCGGGCAGAGGCGCCGCCTGCTCCCGCTGTACCAGGTTGACGCAGGAC
>ERZ802824.1574-NODE-1574-length-12075-cov-25.0176_pt1 | contig 12075 bp, 8 predicted proteins | sample MGYA00345650_ERZ802824 | MGnify/ENA primary metagenome ERZ802824 (study PRJEB30503, sample SAMEA104212361) | marine metagenome | biome: Westerlies Biome; feature: [SRF] surface water layer (ENVO:00010504) within the epipelagic zone...; material: water... | reverse complement strand
CTCGTCAGGCTCATAACCTGAAGGTCGTAGGTTCAAATCCTACTCCCGCAACCAAAATTAAGAAAATTAATACACTCACTTAAGCCCATGAGGTCGTTGTGACTTATGACACCTCTAAAAAATATTTCCGCGTTCGCTGCTACCTTTACATCTTCCCTGTCTATACAGTGCAGTCGCTCCAATAAGAATCAGATGTCATGGGCATTTGTCTAGGTTTCAGAAGTCCTGCGCTCTCAACCAGTCTATAAAGATATTTGCTTCTGGTGATATTTGCCCCGTTGTTGGCTGTAAGATACAGTAGGCGAAGTTGGAAATGAAAATGTCTGACAGCCACAGAAGTTGACCGCTTTCTATCTCTGGCTCTGCAAACTCGTCCTGCATTCCCAATCCATTTTCAGCGATGACCGGTGCGTCTTTGATTGATGTGGCTGTAGTACTGGATGACGGAAGTGATTTATTAGTAGATAAAACAGAAACCGGTTTAAGTAACTTTGCAATTACAAGTGGAAGTGACATTTCATTGAAAGGCTCGCTTGATTACGACTTCTCGTCCAAGAATATTACGTCACAGGATGCACTAGACGTTCTCCGGCTTTCTGTGGGAATGGATACACAAAGCGATAGCAAGAGAGCTTTTGATTACATAGCAGCTGATTTCAATAAAAATGGTAAGGTATCATCTCAAGATGCGCTTGCAATTCTTAAGAATGCGGTTGGGCTATTAACCACCGAGCAAGCAGAGTGGGTGTTTGTTGATAGTGACGGTGACTATTCTGATTTTTCCCGCAACAATGCAAATTACGACGAGGGCATCACTATCTCGGACCTAGCTTCAGCAATCGAGCTTGGTCCTACAGGTATCCTTATCGGGGATATCAACATCGGGGATATCAACGATAGTTATAGTGGATTATTTATTTGAAGTGAAATCCAAGGAACCCAATACCAGAGCATACTGCGTATATGAGTAATGAAACGATACATGAAATCACCTATCCCAGAAATCTTATTTGAGAATACAAAAATTAGTGGTACTGAAAAATGGGGCTAGATAGTCAATCAATAATTGAAGCACCTTTAGATAATATTTAGCAATGCCTCGGGCAGGGTAGGGGTGATTTGGGTGCAGGCGTCTGTATTGAGGAATTTCAAACAAGAAGGTAAAATGCTTTGAAGGGACTGCTTACTTGTAGAAAGTGGGATCACTAAAGGGTTGAAGTCAACATGGTATTCCAAGAGATAAAACGGGCAGCTTTTTTATGCGAGCGTGAAGGATAGAGTTAGCTTTCAAAGCAATACGATCGCTGGCAGTCTTTGCGGACAAGATTTGAATTTAATGGATGAAATACAAAATGAAAATACTTGTCAGACAAGTTTTTAGAAGCAAGCGGGCACTATCTAGATTGCCCAAATTAATAATGTTAATGTCTCTTATCTCTGTATTTTCAGTCACGGCTAACGTTTCTCATGCGTCAATGGGTAGAAATACAACGGCCAGAGAAATATTGAATTTATCAGTCAATCGTTTGGTTGAAGCTGCAGCCACCGTTTCACGAACTTATGCTGAAATAACGTATGATGATGCCTCGCTTGATAAAAATTTAGGTTCATTAATGATTTCTGAAATTTTTATCAAACCGATGTACAAAAGTTTACCTGACGGTTGTGATATTAGAGTTGGAGCGCTCAATCTTTCAAATGTACGCCAGTCAACAACTGATACGGATATTGTGACAATTGGATTAGAAGATGTGCGGATTAACCAATTCTGTATGCCTTTTGAATGGAGAGCAGTTATTTCAATGATGGGGATGAGTGATATTGAAATACCCATTGTTCAAATTGTTTTGGAGCATCAGTTTAAAAGTGCGCAGACCAGTATCACAGTCCATTCTGGAGCGGCAAATGTGGTTGATGTGACACTTGATGTTCAATTGGATTATTTGTCGTTTAACGCCGCGTATTACGGTGACTTGCCCATAAATACGCGATTATCGAGTATTAACCTTCAGATTGATAATAAGGGGTTGTGGGAAGAAGTATCAATGCTGTTACCCTCTGCATTTTCTGACCCTAACTTAGCAGGATCTGCGGTTAGAGAACTCATAGATGAATTTTCGTATCTTGTCCCTGGTGCAATTTATCAGAAATTTATAGATCAAATCGAGTTGGCGGTGAATGATTTTGTTGTAAACCCAACTTCACTGTCAATAGCTTCCAACATCGAAAAAGCTTCTGGTTTGGTGATTTCTAATGACTCCTTCATGTATCCAGATACCTTAATTGCTGACCTTGATTTAAAACTTTCATCAGGAAATTCGCGAAAAGATAAAAAGATTACTGGGGAGATGATCAGTGATATTTTATCGGGAAATTTCGTGAATTATGATGACGAAGTGCTTCTCACTTTAGGTAAGGCGTTCTTAACTGGTAGATTAGCACCTAAAAATACCGATGCTGCAGTTTTATTATTGTCATACCTGAAAGAGAATGGAATTTCTCAGGCAACGCCCTTGTTAGTTAATGCATATATCCAGCAAGAAAAATATGAAAACGCCTATGAGGCGACACAAAGCCTAGCTTCAGATGGCAATGATGAAAGCAGAACTCTCTTCAGAGTAATTGAACACAATATACCATTAGAGAAAGTGTTGGAATTGCAAAATACAAGCCTTTATCTTTTGGCTGATCCCTATGCAGTATTTTCGGAAAACTTCTATGACATATCGCATGGTTTTTTAACGGGCCATCGTTCAATAAAGTCTTATCATCTTTCATATTTCTGGGCCCTCCTTGCGCTTGCAAACGGGGATGTACGGGCGGAAACAATCGTAGCGCAAATAGAAATGTTACAAAATAAACTCCATGGTAAGGCGAAAGAAGACTGGATTTCCTCGGTTAAGGAAGCTCAAAGTCGTGCCCTAGCCTATTGGCAAAGTAAATCAAACTAATATGTAATGTGTGTCATATGAGAGCTCGGGTAGTATGAATTTGGATAAATCCTGCTCCGGCAACCAAAAAACCATACCATCACAAAGCATGAGCACCCTAACGGGTGTTTTTGCGTTTGGGGGAGTAGAGAGATTGCCGAGTTCGTTGCCGCTTTAAATCTTTGTGTAGCTTCCACTGCTTCTGCGCCCTAATTTTTAAAAATACCGAAATGCCGCTTAACTATACTAAAAATCATGGCTCAAAAACTAATACCTACGGTTCTTGAAGATTGGTTTACAACCCGCCAACGGCAGCCAGCAGACTACCTCGGATCAAATTAGCTTGGGCCTCTAAACATTTTATGTGGCGGGTTTTTACAGTGTCCACAGGGTAACTTCGCCCAATCGCTACAGCTAAGGCATTAAAGCGTGGACTGCTTCTCCCCATCTTATGGCGCCGCGTGTCGGACCACGGGCCTCTAGTGTTGGGGTAGTAAATCCATTAGTGTAGGACTTTGCTACCTATTAAGAAAGTAGACATTGCTTTTGCCAAACATTAAGTAGCTGTTGGCCAGTACTGCCATGCGGGAGCAAGCTACAGTTCGCGGAACCTCTTGATTGCTTATTTTTATCGGCTAGAGCAGGTAGTGCTGCCGTTTTCTAACGAGAAAGTGTATCTAGCAAGCTAAAACATTGAGACATGAAGAAAGATATAACATTCCAGACATTGATGTATACATCGCTAAGCGACTATTCAGAAAATCCTGAGGTAAATTTTCAAGCCATTTCCGAACGATATCATTAGTCAGAAGGTGTTCCCTGATCATTGAAAATCTTGTGGTTATTTGCGGACGATAATAGTTAAATTTCATATAGTTAATTTGAACTGCAAAAGAGAATTTTTGACACCAATGAATCCGTAAACTGGCGCTAGACTTATAAGGAAACCGACATAGGTTACTACCTTAATGAGCATTTATGATGTTATAGTAATATGGCATTGAATTTTATGGGATTCCTGATAGCTCTTGATCGCACCTGGGATTTGACCAACTATTTGCTTAAAGTCCGATCCGTAAAAGCTACCTTTGCTTTATCTACGAACATGAAGAAGTTGATTACATTACTTTCAAAATCAAAAGGGTGTGATTTTTTGAATAGATCAATCGCGCAGCGCACGATCTTTTGTTTTTGCGATTGGTTGCCAGAAATATTCCAAAATCGTTCGTTTTCCCGACAGTACATCAATTGAAGCAACCATACCCGGCAGGATAGTGACTTCAGTTCCATCAACTTCATACAAAGTACCGTTGATTGAAACATCAGCGTTGTAATACTGCTCGCCAGTTTGGGGATCGCCTAGTGCGTCTGCCGAGATGCTCTCAATACGACCATCAATGCGTCCATAACGGGACGGGTCGTAAGCCGTAAGAGAAATTTTAACTTCTTGCCCAATCACAATTTCTCCAATGTCCTTTGGGTTAATGCGTGTCTCAACGATTAAATCTGAGCCAGTTGGAACTATTTCCAATAGGACGTCGCCGGTACTAACGTATGCATCCTCCGTTACATAATTAAGCTGGTTAATAACACCGTTGACGGGTGAGCGCACGGTAGTTCTTTCAACACGGTTCTCTAGTGCTGGAATGCGTGCAGATAATTCCGCTGTTTCGCTTTCTATTGATGATAAGTCCGTGAGCGCGATAGTCTTGTAGGATTGGCGCTCAGCACGTAATTGTTCATCAATTTGATCAAGACCTGAAAGCAATCGTGCCTGCCCACTTTTGGCAGAATTAGCTTGACCGAGCATGGCTTCCTCTTCCCGATGCAATGTAATCAGACGGGTTTCAGGAGCCAAACCGCTTCGTACCAAAGGTTCAATCGTCGCTATTTCACGTCGGATGAGATCAAGTCCGTTAGATGCCGTATCAAACTGAATTTTCAGCTCCTGGATTTCATTGCGTTTTTGAATGCGCTGCTGCTCAAGGATCGCTTCTTTTGTAGACAAATCGTTTAGGCGAGCTTGATATAAAGCGAGCTCGGTTGATGCCGAAGCAGGCGATACCTCAATAAGATCGACAGGGAAACTCGGTATGGTTCCGGCGACTTCAGCTCGTAAGCGGATCGATTTTATATTCAATGAAGCAGAGCGCTTCAGCGCTTGGTCCAACTGCGTTTTGGCATCAACTGGATCAATGTCGAAAAGAAGATCACCTTTGGAAACGATATCGCCTTCATTTGCATAGCGAGCTCTGATGACACCGGGTTCGGATGACTGTACTAACTGGTTTTGAGCTTCTGAAACTGTCTTGCCTGAACCTCTCACGACATTATCCAACTCGGTCACGGATGCCCAGAGCATAATAATTGCGAGTAGCGTAATAACCGAAAGCAGAAGTATTGAGGACCCGTTTTGCTGCTTACCAGCCATTTGCTTGGCGAGTTGCTTGAATTCTATATCCGACATGTCGTTTAGTTCTTCTTTAAGCCAAGTTGTTGGGGTGTTTGGTCCGCGACGACCGCACCGTTTTCTAATACAAATACGCGGTCAACCATGGTTAAAATTGGATTTCGGTGTGTAACGACGATCATGGTTTTGTCTGCGCAGGTCTCCTGAAGCGCGGCCACAATTTTTTTCTCAGAGCCCTGATCCATGGAACTAGTAGGCTCATCCAACAAGAGTATATTTGGGTTATGCAAGAGGCTTCGTGCCAAGTTAATTGTCTGACGCTGACCGCCGGACAAGCCGTTACCGCGCTCCTTTATTTCTAAGTCATAGCCCTTGGGATGTGATCCAACGAAGTCATCTACGCCCGCGATTTTACAAACACGCAGGAGATGATCGTCGTCATACTCATTATAGCCCATCTGTATATTCTCGCGGACTGTTCCAGAGAAGAGCCAGCTTTCTTGGAGCATAATCCCAATATTCTTCCGAATGTCGGCTTGATCAATTTGGCGTACGTCTACGCCGTCTATTAGAATGGCGCCTTCGGTGGGCTCATAAATCCCTGCTATCAATCGACTGAGTGTTGATTTTCCGGAGCCCATTTTTCCGACAAGTGCAACTTTTTGTCCCGCAGGGACTTTGAATGACAAATTTTTAATGACGGGCTGGCTGGCGCCCTCAAATTTATAGGACACGTTTCTAAATTCAATTTCTCCATTAAGCTGCGGTCGGCTAATTGGGGATAAATCAGCGGCACTATTAAATTTAGATCCAATCAATTTATCCAAGTTGCGATATGCTGTCAGAGCACCATTTGCCCGCGACAAAGTGTTTGCAAGCTGAGACAGCGGGCTCATCGTTCTACCACCCAGGATTACGGCGCCGATCAACGCGCCTTGCGTGATCGTTCCCTCGACAATCAGATAGACTCCGAAAAAGATCGCACCAACTTGCGCATACTGTTGCACTGAAGCCGCAAAATTTACGACGAACATGCTCAAAGCGCGGATTTTGTTTCCACTGTTTGATTGATTGTTGAGCGCATCCTCGTATCGCTTCTTCATCAGCTTGCCCGAGCCAGTCGCTGTCACAGTCTCAAGACCATTTAAAGTTTCCACAAGAACAGCCTGCTTGTTCATCCCTGATTCAACCGAACCCTTCGTAATTCGGATTAGGAATGGCTGTATTCCGAGGCCAACTATAATCACTAGAGGCACGGCGACGAGCGGAACATAGGCCAGTGGGCCGGCAATTAAGTAAATTACATAGATAAAGAAAAATACAAACGGTAGGTCGATGAGAATAACGAGCGTAGATGAGTTGAAAAATTCCCGCAACGACTCAAACTCGCGGACCGTACCAGCCATGGCACCTGTTTTTTGGCGTTGTTCCGCGGGTGTGAGAGTGAGTATTCGATCAAAGAGGCGTCTTGATATTTCTAAATCTGCTCGCTTACTCGCGACATCTATAAAGCTGGCTCGCAGACTTTTTATTAAGAAATCAAAACCTAGTGCGATAACGACACCGATACTCAGCGCAATTAGAGACTCAAATGCGCCATTCGGAATAATCCGATCGTAGACCGTCATAGTGAACAGCGAGGTTGTGAGAGATAAAAAATTTGACACCATTGCGGCAATCATGACCTGAACGTAGATCCACTTACTTTTGCGGAATGCGCTGAAGAACCAGTGACCATTCCGCTGCTCTTTTTCCCCATCACTCAACTCTGCTGCCAGGATTACGTATCCTGAGTAATTTGACGTCACCGTATCTGATGAAACAGTTTCAATTTTTCCGTTACTTCCAAACTGCGAAATTCGTACGAGCCCGTCCTCGATTGGACCATGGAGGACTACTGCATCACCACCACGGGCGAACGCTATGAGCGGAAAAAATTCTGGACCAAGCTTTTCTAATTTTAGGCTGCCAAAACTTGACTTGAAGCCAAGCGAGGATAATGCACTCACTGCCTGCGTTGGCGCAAAGGTGTCGTGCGGCATCTCCACGGCTTCTCTCACTGCCGCAGCCGATTTGCGTATGCCGTACGACCTCAAAAAAGTGCGTGTCGCGTCTAATAGGGACGCCTCGCTGATCTCAAGTCCGTGTGTTTTGGTCTCAGCGGCCTCAACATCCGCAGTATCGGAGGCAGGAATTTTCACCGGTTCAATCTTTGCAAGTGCCTGCCCCTCGACGGCCTCAGTCTGTGATTGATTTTCGGCGTGCTCACTCTCAGCCGTATCGTTCATTATTTTAACCTGTTTCTACAATTGGGCATTCAATACTTTATCGTGTATCCGCGGGCAACAGTAAACGTAACAAAAGCTTGCAATAGTTCACCAGAAACGTTTTAACGCGGGCGAGCGACAGGACTACGAAATGATACCATTCCCAAACATATCTCCAGAAATTTTTTCAGTTACCATTTTTGGGGTAGATGTGGCACTTAGGTGGTATGCTCTCTCGTATGTTGTCGGTTTTTTAATCGCTACACTCCTGATGCGCTACTTCATATCTTGTGACCGCCTTTGGCGTTTTAACACGGGTCCCTTAGATCGGAACCAAGTGGATAGCCTAATCACCTACTTAATCCTAAGTGTGATAATTGGTGGCCGACTGGGATACGTATTATTTTATAATTTAGACGTTTATTTAGCCGATCCTGCAGCAATCATGCGCGTATGGGATGGAGGCATGGCATTCCACGGCGGTTTTTTGGGTGTTGTAGTGGCAACCATACTTTATTGTCGCCATCACGGTGTAATATTATGGTCCTGCGCCGATCTAATTGCCTTGGCATCGGGCCCCGGAATTTTTCTCGGTAGATCCGCTAATTTTATCAACGCAGAGTTGTGGGGACGCCCGACTGACATGCCCTGGGGTGTAATATTTCCTGGAGTTCGCGCCCAAGACTGCCCCGGCGTTGTGGGGGAGTGTGCGCGACATCCCTCGCAGCTCTATGAGGCGGGTCTGGAGGGCTTAGTCTTATTATTGGTGCTCGTAGCCTTTGCCTATCTCGGGGCCCTGCGGCGACCCGGGGTAATCACAGGTTTATTCCTCGTAATCTACGGTGCGGGACGCTATTTCGTGGAGTTCTATCGCGTCCCTGACCCGCAATTTTTCTCTGAGTTAAATCCATTTGGATTTGCTTACAAGTTCGGTGACTTCGGAATTACAATGGGGCAAACGCTTTCGTTTCCAATGATCATTGTTGGCCTTTATCTTATCTTGATAAAGAATCGTCGGCACAGGTTTGAATGATCAACATGCGCTTCTTGAAACTTTTTCTTTGGATAATACTTACTACCTGCGTAGCATGGGGTAGCGCAATTGTGTTAGGTCCAACTCTCATATCTCGGGCCCTAAACGCGACTTTTGAAGGTTCTGTTGAGATCAATAGGCTGGATGTGTCACCAACACTAAAAGTCACCGCTTCATTCATAAAATTTGGCATCCCTAGAAATAATGATTCAATTCCAGTCGAAGGTTTCGTGCGTGGATTTGGTTTGAGCTGGCAAATCGCGGATGGGTTTTCGCTGACTGCCACATTAGGTCCCAGTCTTATCGAAGGCGTTGGCACGCTGGAAGCAGCAACGATTAAGTTCACTCCGAGAGGGCTATTTGATTGGAATTCTGCCGAGTTAGTCGCGACCTTGTCATCTTTGACGGTCGGTCATGCGGTTGCTGGCCAAGTCGATATTACGGCGGGATTGAACGATAATCTTAGAAGCTTAGAAACAGCTGTCATGACTGTGCAGGGCGTGAAAAATGAAAGTGCCGATATAAGTGGGGAGAAATTTATTTTAAGCTTTTCAGATTTGGATCTAAGACATCCAATTGAACAACAAGAAATTCCCTTCAATTTAGATATGTCCGGTAGTCTGACAGGCGCTGCTGGGTATGTACGTGGCGTAGATTTAAGTGGAGAGTTGCGCAGCCCTTCTGTCGCATTTGAAATCTCAGTAGAGAAAGCCAAGATTGGCCATTTTGAGGTTGCTGTTGATGGATTTTCAGCGTCCTCTACATATAATTTATCGAGCAATCAATTTGGCCCCGCGTCGCGTATTTCTGCCGCACGAATAAATGCTGAAAGTGCCAGAGTGAATATTGTTGACTACTCAGGTGACATTCAGTTCGTTGAAAATAAGATCCTGACAACAGGGTCCATGAATATTGAGTCGCTGGTGCTCAAATCTGGATCAACGTCCATTGCAAACGTTTCGGATGCTGCGTTACAATACCACGGGAGCATATTGAAAAAAGCAGATAAAGAGCACCCATTAACTGTCGACGCAAAGCTTCAGATTACTGATGATCTAGCGATTTTATCCACTTTCAATGCCTCGCTTCTATCTAGTAATTTGACGAGATGCTTTGCAGAAAACTGCTCTATCGTAAATAGTCTGATAAGTTATCTTGTTGAGCTGCCCAGCGCAACACTGACCGGTGAAAGTTACTGCAAGGTAGGATTTTGCCCGCCTGATCAAATGCGTCATTCGGTGACAATTGACAATACCGATGTATTTTTCGCAGAGCTTGCTGAAGAAAGAGTCGTTAGTCCGCTAATGATACCGCTGGCCTATTACACTGTACGTGGTTCATCGCCAATTGGCTTGGGGCACAGATTAGATTTTTAAGCTTTTTATGGCAGGCTTCAAAATTGCTCTGGATAAAACTTGCAGCGCAGATGTAAAACAACCCTGCGGTAATATTCACGACTTTTATAGGTCGCATTTCTATTTTCGTATTACTTGAACCAAGCGCAAGTGTTCCGTTAAACTAATTAGATATTTAGCCCCTCAATCTTCCAAAAAAAGCGGCATTGACAGAGAGGCTGATAAGGTTGACGCGTCCGCGAGGTATGAGCTCAACGATCACGTTTCCGCTGCATCTGCCGTTGTTAATCTCGACGCTGGCTCATTGCAAGCAATGCAAGCAGCAATTGAGATTTATCTCAAAGTGTTAACGACAAAGAATTAGGCTGCGGAGCAGTATTTACAATTGTGGCTATAGTATCGGATAAAGACCTAAATTTCAAAGCAATAGTCTTGGGAGATTTGAAAATGTGTTTGATGAAATCGCTAGGCTTTCTGCGAGCATAAAGGTTGGCTGTTTTTTATGGCGGCAAAATAGATACAAAAATTTTAAGTGATACATGTACTGTATAAATATCTGAAGCAGGTCTCAAGCACGTTCGAAATGAGCGCGGCACGCGACTGGCTCACGTCTGGATAGAGCTTGAGCAGCACACCCCCCTAGGGACTTATCGACTGTCTCTTGAGCGTTTTAGATGCACTCTCGACGTTGTTGGAAAAAGCGGCGGCTTAAGGCATAGATGAATCGGGACAAGTTGCGGCGGCTCAGCAGACCGTATCGACGATCTGTAAATGCAATCTGAATGTGGCCGAAAATCTGACACAGTCAAAATTTACATTCTAAAATTATTTTGGTTCAATGCCGGAGAAAATGCCGGAGAAAATAACTTACTATTATGGTGATAAAACGCATGCGCTTGCATAGGATACACCAGCACAATATCTATCCAGAAAATTGTACCTTTGACTCATATTGACTTCGCAAATAGCGGGTGTCGGGACTGCGGCGTGGGCGCTGGCCCAGAAAGTTCGTTCGACGTATCTTGACGGGAGTAAGAAATACGTCTCCGTGCTGCAAATAATCAAGTCAATAGATAAGGCGTTTGAATGGGCTAGAATGACTACGCAAATTATTCTTAAAAAGATAGAGCAACTGCGTGAGCAACCGGTCATTAATGAGTCCACGCTCGGTTCCGTATTTGTCTGTTGAGGATCGTTTGCATGACGTAGAATTCAGAGAAATTGGTCTAACAGGCGAGCGCAGGAAGGCGGAGGTCGCGATGCTAGCTGCAACTGAGTGGCTTGCCACGACCCTTAAAATAGATACGATTTGCCAGCTTCACAGCCAACCAACACCAAACATTTTCGATTTTTTAGGCTCAGCTGACATGATCAGCCTAATTTAAACTTGAAACGGCCTCTCGTTGCGTCTATGGAGTTTATTAATATCGGTCCAACTTGATGCAATAAAGCAACACTAGAGTTAAAAAATGTGAAGCGTTTTGCGCTCAGTAGCATTAAGGGGTTGATGTAAGGAACGTTTTTGGATTTTCCTAGAGGCGTATATGGCGGTAATCCGTCCAGTTAAGTATGGAGCAAATAGAATGAACATTATGTCGAACGGATCGTTTCTTGATGAAATGAACGCTTCCAACAAGCAAAGTGAGTTGGTGAAAAAGCTGACATCTGCTTGGGAGCAGAAAAATACCAAAGCAGCGCGTGCGGGCGGCGTATCGCTGATGGCCCTTTCACTTGCAGCTTGTGGCGGCGACGATGATACAGCGTTTTCGCAGGCAGACATAGATGCGGCGTTGACAGATGCTTCGGGCACAAAGCACACGACTGTAGATGTAGCGATCACATCGAATGATACCGCAATTGCTGCAGCAGCAACAACAGCGGCAACAACAGCGGCATTAACTGGATCCGATGGTACAGTGCACGCGACTGTAGATGCAGCGGTCACATCGAATGATACCGCAATTTCTACAGCAGCAACTACAACGGCAACAACAGCGGCATTAACTGGATCCGATGGGACAGTTTACGCGACTGTAGATGCAGCGGTCACATCGAATGATACCGCAATTTCTACAGCAGC
>ERZ802824.1564-NODE-1564-length-12125-cov-13.8839_pt1 | contig 12125 bp, 8 predicted proteins | sample MGYA00345650_ERZ802824 | MGnify/ENA primary metagenome ERZ802824 (study PRJEB30503, sample SAMEA104212361) | marine metagenome | biome: Westerlies Biome; feature: [SRF] surface water layer (ENVO:00010504) within the epipelagic zone...; material: water... | reverse complement strand
AACCTGAAGATACAATTGCCCGTGGCGATTCGGCCGAAGCTGTTTGCGGGTTGCGAAAAAAGCCTGATCGATTGTGACCTGAGGAGCAAGTTCTGTCACGCATTTGCGACGGCTTCTTGGCGGTGGAAAGACATTCCGTGAGGACTGTGGTGAAGACATATGAATGAACGGCAAAGGAGGCGGCAGGCCGGTGCTTGCCGGATACCTGAACAATGTAGGGTCTTAGTCTATTACCAAACTATCTCAACCGCCAACTAACTCGCTACAATACCACCATCTAGGAAATCCCTAAGACCGATTCATACCACCATTCACCAAAAAGACTGCCGCTACCATGCCTAAAAACGGAATTTCACCTACCCGTAAGGAAGATTACCCGGAATGGTACCAGCAGGTCGTACGGGCTGGCGAACTCGCTGAGTCATCCCCCGTCCGTGGTTGCATGGTCATCAAACCGCATGGATTTGCCATCTGGGAACTGATGCAAGGAATTCTTGATGGCATGTTCAAATCGACAGGGCACAAGAATGCCTACTTCCCATTATTCATTCCCTTATCTTATTTGGAACAAGAGGCACAACATGTCGAAGGTTTTGCGAAGGAATGTGCTGTTGTCACTCACCATCGGCTCGAACTTGATGCCGACGGCCGTCTCGTTCCGAAAGGCAAACTCGAAGAGCCGCTTGTCGTCCGACCAACAAGCGAAACAATCATCGGTGCCATGTATGCAAAATGGATTCAGTCATGGCGAGATCTTCCGGTCCTAATTAATCAATGGGCAAATGTTGTTCGATGGGAAATGCGTCCGCGAGTCTTTCTTCGTACTGCTGAATTCTTATGGCAAGAAGGACATACGGCCCACGCAACAGAAGAAGAGGCTATTCAGGAAACACTGCAAATGCTCGACATCTATGCAACGTTCGCTGAACAGGATCTTGCAATACCTGTCTGGAAAGGCCCCAAGCCGTCCAGTGAACGATTCCCAGGTGCTGTTGAAACGTATTCGATAGAAGCAATGATGCAGGACGGAAAAGCACTTCAGGCCGGAACGTCACACTTCCTTGGGCAGAATTTCGCCAAGGCACAGAACATCACCTTCACGGACAAGACAAGCCAAGAAGCTTTTTGCTGGACGACTTCTTGGGGCGTCTCAACTCGTCTGATTGGAGGCCTTATCATGACGCATGCCGATGATGATGGGCTGGTCCTGCCCCCTCGCATAGCGCCAGAACAGATTGTTCTATTACCGATCTACCGCTCAGATGAAGATCAAGCTTCTGTCATGAACTGCTGCCACAAACTAAAGGATCAGTTGGAACAATCTCAGTGGCGAAATGAAAATATTCGTGTCACAATCGATGACCGTGACCTGCGTGGAGGTGACAAGGTCTGGCAGCACTTCAAACAAGGGGTCCCTGTTCGCGTTGAGATTGGTCCCCGTGATCTGGCAGCAGGTACAGTAAGTATCGCTCGTCGCGACGAGCCACCGAAACAGAAGCTCACAATGCCTCTGGAGGACTTTCCCAAAAAGGCTGCTGATCTCTTGGAATCCGTACAAGCAAACGTGCTGAAGAAAGCAGTCGATTTTCGTGACAGCCACTCATCAAGAATTGACACAAAAGCCGAGGTGTCAGAATTTTTTGATGTCTCACAGCAAGACACTGCTGGCTTTGCATACGTTCATGTCGCGGATGACCCTGCTGTTGCTGAAGCACTCGACCCGCTTAAGGTCACCGTCCGGTGCACTCCAATGGACTGGGATGAGGATCCTGGGAAATGCCTTTACACGGGCAAGTCCGTGAGCCGAAGAAGCGTCATTAGCCGTTCGTACTAATATGTTTTATGCCGCGCGTGATTTGACCTGTCCTACAGTATATAAAGATATGCGGCGTTTACATGCTCACGAGGTCTGTTCTTCCTGTTCATCATCATGAAGCTTAACCTGCCAAATCCATGGTCCGTTGCGATCATTGCTGCACTACTTGGCAGCTTGACTGGCTCAGGTACAGCCCTGCTGAGGGCGACAACAACGCCTCTACGAACTGGGGCATTCGCGACTCGTTCAGCCAAGTCATCTGGCCCACGACCGGTGGCGCAAACCTCTGAGACCACCTATAACTTTGGTCGAGTAAGCCTCGGTGGCACCGGCAGTCACGCTTTTGTTGTACGTAATGCAGGAACAGCCCCCCTCCTGATCACGAAAGGAACAACAAGTTGCACGTGCACTGTGAGTGACTTCGAGGGTGAGGGCGAGGGGAAAAATAGCAGAAATGTTTCAGCAGGTGATGAGATCGTCGTGCGGATAAAATGGACAGGCAAAGGTGAAGGGGGGCCGTTCCGACAGAGTGCCTCGATACTTACAAACGACACAGGTCGGCCAGAAATTGCATTCTCCATTGAAGGTACCGTGATTCCAACATGGAAGGCCGAACCGAATGGCATTGTGATGTCTGGAATTTCCGCCAATACGGCATCTCAGGCCGAGGTGAAAATCTACACTTTTAGTGACCAACTCCCCCGTCTCAAAAAGTGCCGAATCGCTGATGATTCTTTTGCTGACAGAATAGGTATAGAGGATCGCCCACTTACACAAGAAGAGTTACACGATGAACCGGAAGCAAAGGGTGGTTTCCTTCTATCTATTGATATCTCGCCAGGTCTGCCATTGGGAATGATCAGGACATCTGTTGAGGCTTCTTTTTCTCTCGACGAGGAAGACATTACAGCTGTCGTCCCAGTAGAGGGCATCGTCAGTGGGGACCTCATGCTTGTTGGCCGCAAATGGGATCGCACGTACAACGCATTGCGGCTGGGAACGGTATCCAGCCAAACTGGCCTGAACACGAAGATCTTTCTGACGGCAAAGGGCGAATTTCGTGACAACGTGCGACCTCGTGTCGTCGACATTGTTCCAGAGGGCCTCAATGTCAAAATCGATCCTCCTAGCCAGATAGGGGGGGGAGATGTTGTTCGGATCGGCATTGAAATCCAGATTCCGCCAGGAGCACCACCAGCAAATAATTTATGTACCAAAACCGCCGAGCAGGGCTATATCCTTCTGGAAACTGGTCACCCCAGCACGCCCACTTTAAAGATTCCGGTGTGCGTTGCCATTGCCGAATAGTGAACGATCTGCTGGGATGCAGTCGATAATAATGGTCGGAAAGGTTTTGTTGTGTCTATCTACGAACGCAGTTCAAGCTTTGTTGGTCCTCATACATCTATGCGCTGTCATTTACAAATTATTCTGCAGTCAATCACATGCCGATGTGCCCGCATTACACTTCTTGCAATTGCATCAGTTGGCATATTCTCGGCCAAAGTATCCGCCGCCACACCCAATCGAGGGCAAGGCATTTCTGATACGGTTGAAGAAGAATTTAGGCAGCGAAACGGAAGCCTCTTTACCGACTGGCCTACTCCTCAGGCCGTCCTCGTTATCACCGGTGAACTTGATGGTTACATAGAACCCTGTGGCTGCACTGGAAAAGAAAACCAAAAAGGTGGGCTTAGTAGACGACAGAATTTCTTAACTGCACTCAAGTCAGAGGGCTGGCCTGTTGTGGCAGTCGATCTGGGTGGCCTTGTGAAGAGGTTTGGCCGGCAGGCAGAGGTTAAATACCAATCGATTGCAGATGGCTTACGACAAATGGGCTATAGCGGCATTGGATTTGGACCTGCAGACTTACGCTTACCAGCAGAAGAACTTGTTGCAGCTGTTGCACCCGTTGGTAACGAACCGACTCCTTTCCTCAGTGCAAATGTGGGCCTACTTGGGCTCGATGCGAACATTACTCCTCGATTTCGTGTTGTCGAAATTGGTGGTCTTCGTATTGGCATTACCTCGGTGCTCGGAAACAGTAAATCCGGAGACATCCGCAACGCGGCAATTGAAGTTACCGCCGCGGAAGCAGCACTCCAAGAAGTCGTCAAGTTAATGCAGCCCGGTCTGTGCGACCACTATGTACTTCTCTCATGGGGAAATCCCGAAGAGGCACGTTCCTTAGCCAAGTCTTTCCCTCAGTTTGATATCGTTGTTACCGCTGGAGGTGCCGATGAGCCACCTTCAAAACTTCCTGTTTTAGAAAATGGGGCGAGACTCGTAGAGCTCGGCCACAAAGGTATGTTTGCTGTGACAATCGGTTTCTTTGACAACAAAGATGACCCGCTAAAGAGCCAACGAGTGCCACTTGATGCTCGATGGGGTGAAGCCGAAGACATGATCGATTTACTTGCTACGTACCAGCGGCAGCTTGAATCGCTCGGACTTACGGGGTTAGGCCTTTCACCCGTGCGACATCAGACTGGTCGTCGATTTGCTGGAAGTGATGCATGCGGGGACTGTCATACCTATGCCTACGAAGTCTGGGAAAACTCTTCTCATTCATATGCACTTACAACTCTGGAAGATCAAGAGCCACGAAGAGACGGTGACCCGGAATGTCTTTCCTGCCACGTTGTCGGTTGGGCACCTCAGAGATTTGAACCCTTTGAAGGTGGCTTTCTCAGCATGCAGAAAACACCACACCTTGCTCACAATGGCTGTGAAAATTGCCATGGTCCTGCCGCTGCTCATGCAGCCGTTGAAAGAGGTGATGTTCGTGCAAGCCTTACTGAGCGTGACAGACTTCGGGAAGAACTTGCCATGTCAATCGACACGCCGGAAAGTAAGCAAAAAGTAATTTCCAATTGCCTCGAATGCCACGATTTGGACAACAGCCCAGAATTTGATTTTGAAGACTACTGGCCATCTGTCGACCACACTGAAGAAGTCACTGACAAAAACGAATAGTGACTCCACCTGCCACTTCGTTGTCAAACTTACTCAAGCTGACCAATTGCTTCATCTGGAATGCTGAAATTTGCAGAAACACTCTGGACGTCATCGTGATCGTCAAGCCGCTCCATGAGGTTCAGTACCTTACGTGCCGTTGCGACATCATCAATTTCGACGGTTGTAGCGGGAACCCTGATTATTTCACTCGATTCAACCACGAAATCAGCTTTTGTAATTGCAGCTACCACATCAGTCATGACTTGCGGGTCACACGTCACCTCCCAGTAGCTCTCAACAGAGGCGACGTCGTTTGCACCAGACTCTATAGCCACTTCGTAAAAATGGTCTTCTTTACTAGAATCACTGGGAACTCGCACCATTCCTGTCCTCGTGAACAAGTACGCAACGCACCCAGTCGCACCAAGTTTGCCATCACAGAGTTCGAATAACTTACGAATTTCTGGTGCCGTTCGATTCCGATTATCTGTGAGAATTTCACACAGAACTGCGACACCGCCGGCCGCGTAGCCTTCATAGACCGACTCTTCGAGGTTCCCACCCTTCAACTCTCCACAGCCAGTTTTTATAGCACGCTGAATATTATCTTTTGGCATGCTCACAGCCTTAGCTGCATCAATGGCATAGCGGAGTCGAAGATTCGCATCCGGATCAGAACCGCCGTGCTTTGCAGCGACGATGATGGCCTTGGCCAACTTACTCCAAAGCTTCCCTCGCTTTGCATCAATAAGCGATTTTTTTCGTGAAATATTCGCCCAATGGGAATGGCCTGCCACGTTGCCGTAACTCCTTCTGTGTACTCCTCAATAACCTACTTCCAAGAGGCTATAGAAAGACTGCTGTGAACATACCTCTGACCATTGCTCAACGTGGCTTCTTCTTCGCTAACTTCCGAGTATGGCCCGAAGCCTGCTTAGCGGTGGTTTTGGGGTTCTTCGCAGAAGCACTTTTCTTACTCGTTGGCTTACTATCAGCCTTGCGCGTCTTTTTTGCATCTGACTTCGCTTTCAACGCCTCGCGCTCTGCCGCTTCTCTTTGTGCGGCAAGCTCTGGCTTGATCGTGATAGAGCGAGCTTTGTTTGGCTTGACAACAAAAGGCTTCGGTCCAGATCGAGTGCCAATCGGTGTACCGTCAGCGTCCCGTTTTGGACCAGAACCTGGCGGTGGCTGTGGCGTTTTACCCGCGGGCCGAGGCGCCGCCTGAGGACCAGCCGGCCGGTGTTGCTCAGACACATCTCCATCACTTGTTGCGGAGAGGGCAGCAACGAGTGGTTCGGGCAATTTCTCACCTCGCTTTGGCATTCTTTCTTTTATATCGACAGATATTTCGCCAAGGATTTTCTTGGATTTCACACCATGGAGCGACGAGAGCAGGTCAGCTCCAAATTGATGCAACAGAGAGCTGAAATCTCGACCAATTTTCTTCGTCACCATTCGATCGAGTCCAGGGGCATTTACTTGCTGATACTCTTCAAAAGACACCATGCCCGTGAGATACAACACGGTAATTGCTCCATGATCGAGTGGAACACCATGCCCCCCTAACGCCGTCGACGTTACGAAGACTTTCGTAAATGGGGTCAACGACCGGAGGTTATCGAGCGTCTTAACGCCATGCGATACAGAATGTTTTTTCGCGTGCTCCAAAGAGAAATTATAGGTCGATTCAAAAACACCCTGTAGAGCTCGTCTTAGTGATAATGCAGCACGAGATGGATCGGGCAAGTCAACAAGCAAGTCTGCCAACTCAGCAACAGTAGTCACCCGAACCTCGTTGAGATCAAAAGCATTCTCCAACAAATTCGATAATGCTTTTTCGGCATCAGCGTAATGCGAGTTTTCCAGGCAGCACGCAAAAAGCACTTGCTCCAGAAGAGGGCGTGTTGTGTTCGGCACTTGTGGCGAATAATGCCCCTTGAGCACCGTGTGTATTTTCTCAACAAGTTTCTGCTTTTGGGCTGCGGTAAGTTTTGGCTTCTGTTTTTCGACATCTGCTTTTTTGGATGCAGAGGCAGACACTGCTTTCTTGTTACCCTTAGACCCTTTCTTAGCAACGGCGGCTGGCGCCTTCTTGGATTTTGAAACGGCAGCCTTCTTTACCTTAGAAGACTTTTTCTCAGCAGATGCTTTCTTACTACCGGCACCACTTCGCGCAATGCCACTGGCAGCATTTTTCTGTGTTTTTGATGTCTTGGTTTTTGATGTCTTCTTTTTTGAAGCTTTTTTCGCAACCTTGGCTTTCTTGGCCTTAGCTGGCGTCTTCTTCTTCTGAGACTTTGACTTTGTTGTTTTTTTCTTAGCAGTCATAGACTTCTTTCAGCATCATCCTGAGGGTCTTGTTTGGAAACCTCTGAAGATTGAGAGGCACCTGATTCTCTATTGTGTATTTTTTCATGATCTGAACCTGGCAACACCTCGTCAAGAACTCGGGCAATCTCTAGAGAATGCTTCACGCCTTGGTCCATTTCAAACCGAAGCTTTGGGATATACCGAGTGTCGATTCGTTCTGCAATTTTTGCCTGCAGAAAACCAGCTGAGTTTGACAATCCACGTAGCGCGAGTTCTTGCTTTGCGGGGCTTCCCATAATAGATACCGTGACTTTGGCTGAACGCATATCTGGGGCCATTTCGACACTGGTCACTGTTACATCCTGGACTCGTGGATCACGAACTTGCGTAAGAATGGCCATACTGACCACTTCCCGCACCGCTTCTGCCGCCTTGAGAAGTCTACGTGTACTCACGAGAGTGTTCGTGCAACTTCCTCGATTTTATAGCATTCGAGGATGTCGCCCTCCTTCACGTCATTAAAACCTGCAACTTTTATTCCACACTCAAGGCCATCCCGGACCTCTTTTGCATCATCTTTTTCACGTCGTAGCGTATCGACTGGATAGTCACCGAGGACTCGACTGTCTCGGATGATTCGCAATCGACCATTTCGTGAGATAATACCCCCAACCACCCGACAACCAGCAATGACTCCAATTCGGCTGATCGAAAAGGTCCGCTGAACAAGCGCTCGACCGAGTTCCACTTCCTGCCTCTCAGGCGCGAGCATTCCCTCGAGTGCTTGTCTCAAGTCATCCGTTACTTGATAGATAATGTCGTAGCGACGCACTTGAACACCGCGATCCTCGGCAAGCGACCTCGCACGGTCATCAGGAACAACATTAAACCCTATCACGACAGCATCCGAAGCATCTGCAAGCTGGATGTCAGCTTCACTGATACCTCCAACTGACGCCTGGAGAATCCGGATTCGCACCTCGGGATGCTCTAATTTCTCCAATTCCTTCAGGATTGCTTCAATTGAACCACGAACATCAGCTCTGATTATCAAGTTGAGCGTCGGTGTCTTCTGCGTACCAAGACGTTCTGTCAGGTTTTCAAAAGTGACATGCACAGGAGCAGACAAAAGATTCGTCTGCCGTCGAATATCAGTTCTTTTTGACGCCACTTCGCGAGCAAGAGCAATTGCGTCTACAACCTGAAAACGCTCACCAGCACCCGGCGCAATATCAAAACCAGCCACCATGACTGCCCGTGATGGACCTGCCTGCTTCACCTTTCGATGCTTTAATGTGTCCTGCATCGACTTGACTGTTCCATTTGCTTCACCGCAGACGACCGCATCGCCGACCTGAAGCGTACCCTTCTGTACCAGTAAACAAGCTACAACGCCTTGCCCTTCGTGAATGGAAGCATCCAAGCAGACACCGGCGGCAGCTCGATCCGGGTTTGCCCGAACATCATGCAGTTCGGCAATCGTTAAAAGGGTATCGAGAAGTTCATCGACACCATCTCCTGTTGTCGCACTTGTCTTAACAACCTCAGTGTCACCACCCCATTCCGTTGGCAGCAACTCATTGGCTGCTAACTGCTGGAAGACTCGGTCAATATCTGCCCCTGGTAGATCAATTTTATTAATCGCAACGACAATCGGAACATTCGCTGCGCGAATATGACTGATTGCTTCTTCCGTCTGAGGCATGATTCCATCATCAGCCGCAACTACAAGTACTGCACAGTCTGTGACGTTTGCTCCGCGAGCACGCATTTGGGTGAATGCTTCGTGACCGGGTGTATCCACAAATGAAATCGGCTTTCCATTGTGTTCAATGGTGTATGCACGCATGTGCTGCGTGATGCCACCACTTTCCCTTGCAGCAACATCACTTCCGAGAATCTTGTCGAGTAATGATGTTTTGCCGTGGTCTACATGGCCGAGGAAAGTGATAACTGGTGCTCGAGACTGTTGCAGGGCAGGGTCCTCATCAACAGCATCAAACCCAGCGAGTAATTCTTTTTCTAAATCTTCTGCCGTCTTGATATCGAGCTGGACCTCAAATTCAGCAGCAAGCAACTCGACTGTATCTTTGTCGAGCGTTGTACTCATGTTAGGAATCATGTCGAGCTCAAAACTGAGAAGTTTTCGCAGAACTTCACTCGCGGCAAGACCGATTGCTTCAGAGAACGCCCGCACTGTGCACGGAACTTGAACTGACGCATTTGTCTTTCTAGGTGCTGCGGTTGAAACGGACGGGCCACGTCGTTGACGCGGTCGACGACGTCTCATCGACCGTTCATCATCGTCTCCTCTGCCGCGCCGATCATGACGCTTTCGGTGCAACTGTCGCATCTCGCGACCACCGAGAAGATCCTCTCGCTGCCCCCCACCTTTCCCTGATTTTCGCTGTCGGCCGGTAGATTCCGAAGGCGGAAGCGGTGGAGCCAAACCACCACCAGCCATTCCATCTCGTAACAACCCACCACCGCGTTGGCCGCCTCGCGGCCCACCTCGTTGGCCACCTCGTTGCCCGCCTCCATGATCTTGCTGCCGGTCCTCGTGCTTTCGCATATGTTCTGCAAGCGGCTTCGTGCCTCCTGCTTTCGCACTTCGAATTGCATCAAGTGGAAGCTTTACATCTGGCTTCTGCGCAGCTGGTTCATCAGATGTCTTCGCGACTGGCTTGCGGCCTGCAGCCGGCATAGGGGGCAATTTGAAAGTGGGTCTAGGCGCTGGCTTGCTCCCTGATCGTGGACCTCGGTTCGCTCCTGGCCTCACCTGAATTGGTGGCGAGTCTTCATTACCCTGGTCGTCTGTACTGGGGCGTTCATTGGTAGGTTTTGCGGCCCTGCCCAGCGGAGCGGGCTTTGGAGCAGGAGTTTTTGAGCCAAGCTCTTTCGGTCGACCTTGACGGGCAGCACCGGTTGGAGCAACGTAATCCTCCCGTTTCATCACAGCGGGTGCTTTTGGAGTTGCCGTAGTCTCTGTAGTAGCCGTCGGCCTTTCAGGCGATTTTGATTTGCCTGATATGAATTCTTTTAATCGAGCGACTTCCGTGTCGTCGAGGCTGGCAAGAGCAGACCCTTTATCCTGAATACCCGCGCGAGTACATAGCTCGACGAGCTCTTTGCTGTCGAGTTTTAATTCCTTCGCAAGACTGTATATGCGAACCGCCACGAGTGTTACTCCGACCTTTTTTTGTACCCTGTGGCTGACAAAGAAAACCTTGCCAGCACTGTAAAAATTCCTGAGACATCATGAACTAGACTGCGGAGGTGCTGATGCCTCACTTGCGTCCTCTGATGCAACATCAGCATCTAAAGGCTCGTCTAGCGAGGTGGCCTCCTGCTCCTGTTCCTGCACTTCTTCACCGGCTGGTGGAGTTTCCTCTTCAGCATCACCGACCTCGACTTCTCCAGGAACTTCCTCAACATGTTCTTGTTCCCGCTGCTTCCGACGCTCATTTGCAGCTGCTTCTTCAGCAACGGTTGCTCGATTTTCTGCCTCATTCACAATCGCATCAACTGCTTCCGCAGACAACTCGCCCATTTCCATCAGGTCATCTGGTTCGATGACAGAGAGGTCGTCGTATGACAAGAACCCTTCGCCAACAAGTCGTTCAGCGACTGATTCTTCAAGACCCTCAATTGACGAAAACCCATCCACAGCACGTTCAATCTGCTGGTCGAGTTCCTCACGAGTCATAATTTCAATATCCCAGCCACACAGCTTGCTGGCGAGTCGAACATTCTGCCCTCGTCGTCCAATCGCCAGTGACAGCTGATCCTCTCCGACGAGAACAATACCGCGGCCAAGCATTTGGCAGAGAATAACTTCATCCACCTCTGCTGGCTGAAGAGCATTGGGGACTAATACCTGGAGGTCATCATTCCAACGAACGATATCGATTCGCTCACCACCAAGTTCCTCAACAATATTCTTGATCCGATTCCCGCGGACGCCAACGCACGCCCCGACGCAGTCAACTCGGTTGTCAGAACTAATCACTGCAACCTTACTGCGATAACCAGGCTCTCGAGAAATAGCGCGGATTTCGATCACACCGTCAATGATCTCTGGGATTTCCTGTTCGAAAAGACGTTGAACCAACTGTGGACGAATGCGTGAAAGGATAATCTTGACACGACTGCCTGATTTTCGAACTTCAAAAATCGTAGCACGTATTCTCTCATTTACATGAAAGCTCTCACCAGGGATCTGCTCACTTCGAGGTAGTATTGCTTCGGTCACCCCAAGAGAAACCGTAGCGACTCCACCATCGAAACGCGTAACAAGTCCGGACACCATCTGGCCAACTTGCTCTTCATACTCATCATGAATCGAGTCCCGCTCAGCTTCACGAATCTTTTGAATAATTACTTGCTTCGCGGTCTGCGCACCAATGCGGCCAGTGATCTCTTCGGGGTCAATATTTGTACCGTCGTGAGTTCCGGCAATCGCACCTGACTGGCGGTTAATTCGTATGATAACTTCTGCCTCTTCACCATAATGGCGAAGCAATGCAGTAACCAGCGCAGACTCAATCGCCTGGAAGACGATCTCCTTGTCGATGTTTTTATCGCGATGAATTGCGTCGACAATTCGGAGAATTTCTTCTGGCTTCATGCGTGTCTCGGAACTCACTAACCCGATCCAAATGAATCGACTACCGCCAAGCGTAACTTCCAAGTGCAGTGATCGGGGGCCGGCACTCATAAGTTGTGCCGGAAAAGTCGACGCTCCACGTTACCGTGGCCATCAAAAAGCACCCGATAAAGGCGATCTCAGCGTTTCCTCAAACCAGCACGCCACAAACCAATACGAAGGCACGACAAGGTACCTTCCTAGCCTCAGAAGGTAAAACAGGCACTGCAAACTGTCAAGAAGCAGCCCCAGCGGCCCCTTCCGGGCACCGCCCAATGACGAGAGAACCGGCTTGTCCCTGCGGCGTTACTGCCAGGCTCAGGAAGCTCTCTCCGGCAGAATCGCCTTGAGTTGCCGCACGTATTGGGCAGTCCACGTCTGGTGTTTCATAATTTT
>ERZ802824.1557-NODE-1557-length-12139-cov-23.0585_pt1 | contig 12139 bp, 12 predicted proteins | sample MGYA00345650_ERZ802824 | MGnify/ENA primary metagenome ERZ802824 (study PRJEB30503, sample SAMEA104212361) | marine metagenome | biome: Westerlies Biome; feature: [SRF] surface water layer (ENVO:00010504) within the epipelagic zone...; material: water... | reverse complement strand
ACTTGTGCGATTGGAACGGGAGGCACTTTAGCTGGTACATCAATTGGTTTAAAAGAACTAGATCAAAATATCAAAATTGCTTGTACTGACCCTCAGGGTGCAAGAATGTATAAATATTTCAAAGAATCAGTGTTAGAGGTAACAGGGGATCCTTCTGAGACAGAAGGAATTGGGCAATATAGAATAACTAAGAATGTTGAAGCGTGTAAAGTAGATATGGCTTATCATATCTCAGATAGAGAGGCTTTCGAGTTACTTTATAAATTAATAAAAACAGAAGGTCTTTTTTTAGGAACAAGTTGTGGTGTGAATGTTGCAGGTGCTATGAAAATGGCAAAAGAGCTAGGCCCAGGAAAAAATATTGTCACTATTTTGTGTGACGATGCTTATAAATACTTTAGCAAGATGTTTAATAAAGAATTTTTAGAGTCTAAGAATTTACCTAAGCCTGATTGGCTATAATTATTTCATTTTAAAAAAAGTAATTCTTCTCAAAGTATTATCCTTTTTAATGAGGTGATGATATAGAGCTCCTAAGACATGCAATGAAAACAATATCAATAATATATTTCCAACATAGTCGTGGATAGTATGAACATAGTTTTTCAAACCACGGTTTTGCTCTAAAACTTCTGGAAGACTATATCCATAAAATAAAACAATATCTCCTTGTAGGTTTGTTAAAATATATCCAGTTATAGGAAGGGTAAAAAATATAATATAAAAAAAAATATGAGTTAAAGTGGCTATCTTCATAAGTATAGGCTTATTTGGCAATGGAATAGGTTTGATATTGATGTATCTCCAAGCAACTCTCAATAAGGCAAGAAGAAATATTGTGATACCTAGGCTATTATGAAGAGCTAAAACTTCATAATAATATTGAAAATTATGTTTAAGGTTTAAGCCTAATATAAAAGTGGCAATAATGATTAGAGCCATTAGCCAATGGAAAATAATACTTATTAACCCATATCTTTCTTCACTATTAAGAATATTCATTTCTAATTAGAATATATTTTTATACCTATTAATAATCGATAAAAATCTTAAAATAAGAAATTCTTATTAGATTCCTGTTAATCAATTTGATTTACTAATTAAAAATATTCAATAACCATGAAATTATTACAATTCTTAATTATTTTTTTTTTCGTCTTCAACCCTCTTCTTAGCAGAGAATATATCGTGCTTCAATCTACCACCAGCACTGCAAATACAGGGCTTCTTGAAATATTATCTGATAATTTCTTCAAAGAAACTGGAATTGAAGTTCGTGCAATAGCAGTTGGAACCGGAACAGCAATTCAAAATGCAAAAAGAGGTGATGGCGACCTACTTCTCGTTCATTCAAAAACAGATGAGATAGATTTTGTTAAGGAAGGTTATGGTGTGGAAAGATTTGACTTAATGTACAATGACTTTGTCATCGTAGGCCCATCTAGTGATCCGGCAAAAATTGAAAATGCTAGTTCATTAAAAGAAATAATGAATATTCTCCATTCTTCTGACACTAAATTTATCTCTCGAGATGACAATTCAGGAACTCATAAAAAAGAACTATCATTGTGGAAAAATGCCAATCTTTTGCTACCTTCTTCAAATTTTTATATCAAAACAGGGACAGGTATGGCCAACACTTTAAATATAGCATCAGAGATGCAGGCTTATACTTTAACAGATCGTGGAACTTGGATTACATTTAAGAATAAAAAAAATTTAAGAATTTTATTTGATAAAGATAGTTCTCTTTATAATCCTTATGGAATTATAGCGCTCAATCCAATCAAATTTCCTCATGTGGAATATGAAAAATCTATGAGATTTATTGATTGGCTAATCAATGGTAACGGGAAGCTTTTAATTGAAAATTTTGAAGTAAACCACCAAAAAATATTTTTCATCAATGAATAAGAAATTAATTTAAAATAAGATGTTTATCACATGATCAATTATCAAAAAATTTTTGAAGCGATCTCTATTTCTCTTCATGTTAGTATTTTATCTACGCTGTTTGCTTTTCTTTTGTCTCTTTTTTTGGGTTATTTAATCGCAATAAATAAATTTTTTTTAAAAAAAACCATTATAGCATGCTTAGCCTCCTTAACATCTATCCCTCCAGTATGTGCTGGATTAATCGTTTACCTCTTAATAAGTCGTTCAGGGCCCTTGGGGTGGATGGAAATTTTGTATACTCCATCAGCAATGATTATTGCCCAATTTTTTATAATATTTCCCATCATGATTACTTTGATAATTAATTATATTGAGGATGAGTATCCAAGGTTTAGGCAAGAACTAAATTCTTATGGCGCATCTAAGAGAGATCTTATCTTTTTAATGATAGTAAATAAAAAGAGTATTTATTTTACAGTTCTACTAATTGGTTTTGGAAGGGCAATAAGCGAATATGGGGCCGCAGCTATTGTAGGAGGATCTATTGATCATGTGACTCGAAATATGACATCTATGATTGCTCTTGAAACTTCTAAAGGGAATATAATAGTGGGAGTTATATTAGGTTTAGTGCTTATTTCTCTTTCATTAATTATATCATTTGTCATGAGTGTCATGAAAAAAAAAGACCATGTTTAAGCTAGAAAAAATTTTTTATCAGAATAATCAACGTAATATTTTAAACAATCTTAATTGTGAAATACCCTTGAATAGAACTACTGTTATTATGGGTAAGAATGGATCGGGTAAATCCACTCTTTTAAAATTACTAAATAAAATCATCTTACCTTCCTCAGGAAAATTACGCAGCAATCTTAAAAGACCAGTTCCAATGCTTTTTCAAAAACCTATAGAATTCGAAAATACCGTTGAATATAATTTTTTGATACTTCATAAAATTAAAAAACATATAATTAATCGTAAATGGTTTGATGAATTTGGTCTTGATGGGATCAAAGATCAACACATTAATACTCTTTCGGGAGGTGAGAAACAGAAATTATTTTTATCGCGCCTAATGTCTTTTAACCAAAATAATTTATTTTTAGATGAGCCCAACCAAGGTTTAGATTTAGAAAGTGAAAAATTATTCATTGAATTAATATCACAAGAAAAGCACAAAAAAACAATTCTAATAACTTTACATGATTTTGAAATTGCAAAAAAAATTGCTGATTCGATTCTATATCTAGATAAAGGGAAAATTTATATCTATGAAGAGACCCATCAATTTTTTAATAAATTTCATGTCTAGATTTAAGGTTCTATTAATATAAAGTGGTAAATATATGTTAAAGCTATTTATAATTGTACTTTTCCCCTTAAACATGCTTATGGCTAATGACTACATCTCACAAAGACAGGACTCTATGCAAAAATTTAACAAGCTAATGAGGTCTGCAAATCAAATGATCAAAAATAGTGAGATAAATGAAGATCTCAGTCAAATATACACTGATATTGAAAATATCATGATTGAATATCCAACTTTATTTCCAGATGACAGCTTTAAAGGAAAAACTAAAGCTAGTGAAGATATTATTTCAAACCGAGAGAAGTTTAATGAAATTTCTCTCCAAACAGCAGAAATTGCTAAGTTAGCAAGTTTTGCAGCTGCAAATAAAGATACTAAACTTCTCCAACAATCTCATCAAAATCTTTATAGCTCTTGTAAGAGCTGTCATTCTCGTTTTAGAAATTAAATGGATTTTACACCTCTAAGTATTAATGACTCTGTTCAAATAATAAAAGAAGGAGCCCTTATTATTGATGTAAGAGAAAAGCATGAGTACGAACAAGTTCATCTAGAGGGAAGTATCCTTGTACCCTTATCTGATATTAGTGCAGAAAAAATAAATAAAATAAACTCTGAAAATAATGACATTATTATACATTGTAGGTCAGGGAAAAGATCTAAAGTAGCAGCTAGTATATTAATAGGACAAAACTACCAAGGTAAAATCTATGAAATAGATGAAGGTATCATTGGTTGGATTGAAGCAAATCAATCGGTAATTTCAGAATAAAAGTCTGAGATAGAAAAGACCAATTACTAAGTAAAGTAATTAGTACTAATCATATAATAAGTCATATAGGCTATTAACCCTACAACAAGAATAACCAGAGGAATGGTTGAAAGTGTAAAGGCCTCTCTGAATTTTTTATTGAAAATCAAAAGACTGACAGTTAATAAAATTAACAAAATTAATAACAATCTAATCATAAAATTATTATCATCATTTTATAAATTTTTACTATTCTATAAGTATTATTTTCTCTATAAATAATCTTGATGACAACTAAAATTGCAATAGCTGGGGCAAAAGGTCGAATGGGCGAAAACCTTATTCGATCTGGTCTTTCTAACCAAAATACCCAAATAGTTGGTGTATTTGATGTTACTGATATTGATGAGACTTTTCTTAAAAAGGTAGGATTACCTAATACTGTTAAAACTTCTCAGGAAGAATCTTTTATAGCAGCTGATGCTATAATTGATTTTACATCACCACCTGCATTGTTTTCTTTCACTGAAAGTGCAGTTGCAAACAATACTTCTCTAATTGTGGGTACAACAGGGCTTGAAAAAAAGCATTTTAAATTATTAGAGCAAGCTGGAAAATCCGTTAAGGTCTTCTACGCTCCTAATATGAGTTTTGGTGTAAATTCGTTTTTTAATTTAGCTAGAAAGGCAGCATCTCAATTAAAAAGTTTTGATATTGAGATTATTGAAACCCATCATCGCCATAAAAAAGATGCTCCCAGCGGAACGGCGATAAAATTAGGAGAAGAAATTGCTGAAGAACTAGGCTATTCCAATGAAAATTTTAACTTTGACAGACAACAAAAGAGTGAAGAAAGAAAAAGTAAAGAGATAGGATTTTCTTCTATAAGAGGAGGTAATATTCCTGGTGAACATACAGTAATTTTTCATGGAGATAACGAGTCGATAGAACTAACACATAAATCCTATAATAGAAAAATTTTTTCCGATGGGGCTATAGAAGCAGCTAACTGGCTAGTATCTCAAAAAAATGGTCTGTATTCATTTCGGGATATGATTACTTAGACATTGAATTATATTTTTCAATAATTTTTTTAAGTTTAAGCCTTCTTTCTTCACTTAAAAAATTAGCAAAAAATTTTTTTTTCCCAGCGTAAACAATACTTAGGGAATCCCTTTCATTTTTTATCTTTGACCAACTTAAGTTATATTTATTATTTTCAACAATTTCATCACCGTCTAAGTTTTGCAAATGCATAGTTTTCTCACTTAAAGAAATTTTTTCTGTTCTTTTAAGCTTTCTTAAAAAATAGACAGTGCAAGAAACTAAGATAAAAAATTCAACTATGCCAAAAATAATTATTGGCCAAGCTCCAACTAGTAAAAATCTTGCTCCAATAAAAATAATTAAAAATCCAGTAATAAGTAAAAAAAATAATATTTGTAAATTGTTTAGACTTTTGTTGGGCTTTATATGAAGGTTTTTATTCATTTTTGAAATAATCTATATATATAGTCATAAATTTATAATAAAAATTACTTTAAAAATAATAAATTATGAAAAAAGTAGATAGGGCTAATATTGTCTCAGATTATTTGGATAAGATTTATCCCGAAGTTCCTATACCTCTAAAACATAAAAGTACTTATGAGCTTCTAATTGCAGTTCTATTAAGTGCCCAATGCACTGATGAAAGAGTCAATAAAATAACCCCCTTACTATTTAAGATAGCAAAAAATCCTTTCGATATGTCCAAGGTTCCTGTTAATAAGATTTATAAAATTATTAGACCTTGTGGTCTTGCTCCCAAAAAATCTAATGCTATATCTCAACTCTCAAAAATTTTGGTAAAAAAATATGATGGAAAAGTTCCAAAATCTTTTGAAGATTTAGAGAGCCTACCTGGCGTAGGACATAAAACAGCCAGTGTTGTCATGTCTCAGGGTTTTGGATACCCAGCATTCCCTGTAGACACTCACATACATAGATTGGCACAAAGGTGGGGCTTAACTAATGGTAAAAATGTTATCCAAACTGAAGCTGATTTAAAGAAACTATTCCCAGAAAACTCGTGGAACAAACTTCACTTACAAATAATTTTTTATGGAAGAGAATATTGCCAAGCAAGAAGTTGTTATGGAATTGAATGCAAAATTTGCACTTCTTGTTATCCAAAAAGACATAAGCCAATAACTGTTAAAAAACCTTAAAAAAACATAGAATATGTATAAAAAAAAATAGAATAATGTATAAAATTAACGAGATTTAGCGTCCAAATGAAATTAATAAAAAAAATCTTAATTGCTAATAGAAGTGAAATTGCTATCAGAATTTCACGTGCTGCTACTGAGCTAGGCTTCAAAACTGTATCTATTTATTCTTATGAAGATCGTTTTGCTCTTCATAGATTTAAAACTGACGAAAGCTATTTAGTTGGTTCGGGCCTTGGCCCTATTCAAGCTTATTTAGATTACAAGGGGATAGTGCAAATCGCAATCAATTCAGGCTGTGATGCAATTCATCCAGGCTATGGTTTTTTATCAGAGAACCCAGAATTTGCAGACGAATGCGCTAAATATAATATTTTATTCGTTGGACCGTCTTCTAACATCATGCGTTCCCTAGGTAATAAAGTTGAAGCAAAAAAAACTGCTAGTAAAGCTAATGTTCCAACTATTCCATCAACGGGCCCTTTGCCAAGAGAAATTAAAAAAAGCAAGGCACTTGCAAAAAAAATTGGATATCCAATTATGCTGAAAGCATCTTGGGGCGGTGGTGGCCGTGGTATGAGAGTAATTAGAAAAGAAGAAGAGCTTGAAAATCAAATTAATACAGCTAGAAGAGAAGCAAAAAGTGCTTTTGGAAAAGATGATGTTTTTTTAGAAAAACTGATTGAAAAAGCTTTCCATGTAGAAGTTCAAATCATAGGAGACACACATGGCAATATAGTCCACCTCTTTGAAAGGGATTGCTCGCTTCAACGAAGACACCAAAAAGTTGTAGAGAGGGCGCCAGCTGCCTATTTAAGTGAATCAGAAAGAAATTTAATTTGTGAAGCTGGAGTTAGAATTGGAAAACAAGTTAATTACACATGTGCAGGTACTGTTGAATTTTTGATGGATGCCAAATCTAGAGAATTTTTCTTTATTGAGGTCAATCCTCGAGTTCAAGTAGAACATACAGTAACAGAAGAAATAACTGGAATTGACATAGTTAAAGCTCAATTTCTTTTAGCTGCCGGTGCAAAAATTGGTGATGGCATTTGTGGTGTTCCTAATCAAGAAAACATTCATATGAAAGGTCATGCCATTCAATCACGCGTGACTACTGAAGATGCATCTAATGATTTTGCACCAGACTACGGAAAGATAACAGTTTACCGATCCGCAAGTGGGCATGGTATTAGATTAGATGCTGGTACGGCTTCAACTGGAACGGTCATAACACCATATTATGACTCCCTGTTAGTTAAAGTCACAGCAAAGGGCCAATCACCTATAGAAGCAAAAGAAAGAATGGATCGCGCTCTTAGTGAATTTAGAGTGAGAGGTGTTAAGACCAATATTCCTTTTCTTTTGAAGCTGATTAATCATGATGGATTTGATAAGTTCCGCTATCACACAAAATTTATAGATAGTGAAAAAAGTCTCTTCAATTTTTCTTCAAGAAAAGACAGAGCCTCAAAAACTTTAAATTTTTTAGCCGAAGTAATTGTTAATGGTAACTCAGAAGTAGCTAATCGTCCAAGACTAAGAGAAACCACTCCTGCAAAGCTTTCAGATTTTGGCATTGCAAAGTCTCGAAAAGCCCAATCACTAGTTGACAAAACTTTTAAGCAAATTCTTGATGAAAAAGGACCTCAAGAAGTAGCTCAAGAAGTTCTTAAACAGAAGAAACTTCTAATTACTGATACAACATTCAGAGATGCTCATCAATCTTTGATTGCTACTAGAATGAGAACTCAAGATATGTTGGGTGTTACAGACTTATATGAGGAAAGATTAAAAAATTTATTTTCAATTGAATGTTGGGGTGGTGCAACTTTTGATGTTGCTTTAAGATTTCTAAAAGAGGATCCTTGGGAGCGACTAGAAAAGCTTCGTGAACAAATTCCATCGGCATTAATGCAAATGCTATTTCGAGGTTCAAATGCTCTAGGCTATACTAACTATCCAGATAATGTTTTAAGGCGCTTCATTCAACTGTCTGCTCAATCAGGAATAGATATTTTTAGAATATTTGATGCACTCAATTGGATTGAAAATATGAAAGTATCAATCGATGAAGTTTTAAAGACAGATAAAATTTGCGAGGCATCCATTTGTTACTCTGGAGATTTATCCTCTCCTTCTGAAAAAAAATATACTCTGGATTATTACCTTAAAATGGCTGAAAAACTTGAGAAAATGGGTGTACATTTCCTAGCTATTAAAGACATGGCTGGTCTTTGTAAGCCGAAGGCAGCTAAAGTTTTATTCAAAGAACTTAAAAAGAATATCAAAATCCCAATTCACTTTCATACCCACGACACAAGTGGTAATGGTGTAGCAACTATTCTCAATGCATCAGACTCTGGAGTAGACATTGTTGACCTTGCTATTGACTCTTGGTCAGGTTTTACCTCACAACCAAGTTTTGGAGCAGTGCTCGAATCTCTCGATGGAAATTCTAGAGACCCAAAAATTTCATCAGCCGTTGTTAGAACTGCTGCTAATTACTGGGAGGGTGTTAGAAAACAATATCAACCATTTGAAAGTAAAACTCGAACAAGCATGTCTGAAGTTTACCTTCATCAAATGCCAGGCGGGCAATATACTAATTTAAGAGAACAAGCCAGATCTATGGGAATTAATGACGATAGATGGCCAGAACTTGCATCTATGTACGCCGAAGTTAATCAAATCTTTGGTGATGTTATAAAAGTTACACCTATTTCAAAAGTTGTTGGTGATATGGCTATTTATATGCTTGCAAATAACATTCAGATTAAAGATGTTTTAGATCCAAAAAAAGATGTAGGCTTCCCAGCATCAGTAATAGAATTTTTCAGTGGTAGGTTAGGCCAACCTTACAAAGGATTCCCTAAGTTATTACAAAAGAAAATTTTAAAAGGTAAGAAGCCTATTTCTTATCGTTTTGGCTCCAAACTTAAATCTTTAAATATCAAAAAAAGAAATAAGGACCTTGAAAATAAATATAAAGATAGAGTTTCTGAAAAAGATACGCTCTCCCAAATCTTTTTCCCTGAAGTGTTTGACGAGTACATGAAACATAAAAAAGATTTTGGCAATACAAGCGTCATACCTACTTCAAATTATTTCTTTGGAATGAATGCAGGTGAGGAGATCTATGTATCTATCGAGCCTGGTAAAACTTTAATTATTAGATATTTTACCTTGAGCGAGCCTAACGAAAAAGGTTTTAGAACTGTTTATTTTGAATTAAATGGCCAACCTAGATCCGTTGACATTAAAGATAATTCCATTGCTGTCGATGATTTAGCAAAAGAAATAGCAGACTCAAGCAATAAGGAGCATGTTGCAGCACCGATACCAGGCTTGTTAGTGGATGTAGCAGTTACGGAAGGACTAAAGGTTTCCAAGGGTGCAAAATTATGCACTATTGAAGCCATGAAAATGGAAACTGTTATATACGCTGAGAATGCAGGAACACTCCATAAGCTTTATGTTAAAGCAGGAGATAATATCGAAGCCCAACAGCTATTGTTTGTCATAAAATAATTCTTTCTCTTTCCTAATGTGGTAAGTTTTAATCGTGCTAAAAAAAATACTAACAGCTAAACATCGAGGTTTTTGTGCTGGTGTAGAACGAGCTGTAGAAATGGTTGAAAAAAGCCTTATTAAATACGGATCGCCAGTTTATGTTCGCCATGAAATTGTCCATAATAAATTTGTAGTAAATAATTTAAAAAAAAAAGGTGTAGTTTTCGTTGACTCTTTGGATGAAATTCCCAAAGGTAGCAAACAACCAGTAATATTTTCCGCGCATGGAGTTGCAAAAAGAGTAATTGAAAAAGCAAAAAATTATAATTTGCTTTATTACGATGCAATATGTCCTTTAGTTAGTAAAATACACAAAGAAATTCTTCAATTAGAAGAAAAAGATTATCAAATTATTATGATTGGCCACGAGGGCCACCCTGAGGTAGAGGGCACCGCTGGCCAACTTCAAGACATTGGAAATCTCACCTTAGTTCAAAACATAGAAGATGTCGAAAAATTATATTTTCCTTCAAATCAAAACTTAGCCTATATCACTCAAACCACTTTATCTGTTTTAGATACAAAAGAAATTGTAGACGCACTAAAATCAAAATTTCCATCAATCTTAGAGCCGAAAAAATCAGATATATGCTATGCAACCTCTAACAGACAAGAGTCTGTTCAAGAAATGGCTAAAAAAGTTGAAGCTATATTTGTTATAGGGGCTTTCAATAGTTCTAACTCAATAAGGCTTGTAGAGACTGCCAAAAGATTTGGTTGCAAACACAGTGAATTAATTGAAAATATTGATGATTTTGATTTCTCTAATTTGTCTCAATATAATGAAATTGGTCTAACTGCAAGTGCCTCTGCCCCAGAAGAACAACTTGATTTGTTTATCAACAGAGTTAAAAATTTATTCAGTATTGAAGTATTAGATCATTATGAAGATGAAAATATTATTTTCAAGGTTCCTAATTATCTAAATTAAATTTCTTTCTATAAAAATAATCAACGAGCGTCATATGTGGTAAAGTTAATGCGGCTAGTCCTATAAAAATTGTTTTAATTAATGACTCATCAAAAGAAATATTGTTACTCATAAATATGATTGCTAGGCAACCACCTAACCAGGTCAAAATTGTAAAAATAGTAGTAGATACAAATATAAATTTTTTATTGGATATATGCTTACTAGTGTCAGCAAGGATTGCTTTGATATGTTTAAAAGTATGAACAAAGCAAAAATACAATGCAAAACCAGTTAAAGGATCAAAGAGTGAAATAACTATTAGAATTAATAACATCTCTAAAAGGCCCCAGCGAATTTTTTTGATATTAATTGCTAAAAAACAATAATAAATCAACAATGTAATATAAATGATATAACCAAATACTAAATATTCCTTAAATATTAAAAAATTCTCATTAGATAAATATTTAAAAATTTCAAAGGACTCGTGTGTGTGAAAAAAAATTACTCCTAAGACTATATTCATACCGTGTGTAAGAGTTAGAGGCCATTTATGATCTATTATTTTTAAAGAGGACCAGTCACATAAACCAAAATGAACGATACTCATTAAAAGAAACAAAGACAGAGAAATTATTGGAAAAAAAACCCAAAAAATTATTACTGCAATTGATATCAAAATATATCCAATAATAAATAAGGTAAATTTTTTTCTCGATTGGAAACCAAGAAGAGCAGCAACTGCCCCATCAAATGAACCATGGGGAACACCAATAAAAGAAACTAAACAAAGCGCAATAATAGAGAGAGTAGTTAATTCATACATACTTAATAAGATAATGACTGAAAAAAACTTCGAAGAAAACCTAATTTAGGCATTGAATATATAATTTTTAGTTTTGTGTTTAATTTTGCAGTACCCATCATGAATGAGGCAAATTCATCACCATTTAAAGATCTCACCATATTTTTAAAAATTTTTTCAGTCCTAATATTATTTTCTAGATAATTAACAAATATTTTATCCATCCAATTATCCCAAAATGAATGGTAATTCTGGTTCATTTCATTTTGTGATGACTTGAGCTTTCTTAAAAAAAATGAAAAAGCATATCCCGAAGAAATTTTAGTGGCACCACCTCTTGAACCAAGGTTTATATAGTTTTCGCTATTTTGATTATTTATAGCATACATAGGAAGAATACCTCTTTCTTCTTCAACCAATTCATAATTTTTTAACTTGAGATTATTTTCAATATAATCTTTTATTTTTTCTTCATACCAATTCTTATTTAAAACTGCTTTAGAAAATACTGTTGACTCTACAAGCAGCTCATTACTTTGTAAGGGTAATATATACATAAAATGCAATCCATTTTCTTGAGAGACTCGAAAATCCATTAAATTAACAAAATTTTTATATTTCACCTCATCAGACCTTATGATATGTCCTAAAAAATGTTGCTTGAGTTTGTCAGATT
>ERZ802824.1556-NODE-1556-length-12149-cov-11.9167_pt1 | contig 12149 bp, 10 predicted proteins | sample MGYA00345650_ERZ802824 | MGnify/ENA primary metagenome ERZ802824 (study PRJEB30503, sample SAMEA104212361) | marine metagenome | biome: Westerlies Biome; feature: [SRF] surface water layer (ENVO:00010504) within the epipelagic zone...; material: water... | reverse complement strand
AGAAAAAGTAACTTCATATTCCGAATCAACGAAGTCAGTTTGTGAGTTTGGCTCGCGACCAAGTACTCGTATCTTCTCACGAGTTATTTCAACCCAGGCGTGAACCGGGACTTTTCGAAGGGCGATCATCCCTCGCTGCTCTCTGCCCCACTGATTCGCCGTAACGATGTCCCATTCACCAAGCAGGTGTGTTGGTATGTCGGTTATGGTCTTTGCTGATGTCGAGACGTTGCCAGCTACGGCGAGTGCACACAAAGCCAAAAGAACTCGGTAATAATTGACTGAGAAAATACGCATCGCAGAGGCTCCTTCTTTCTGGGCAGTTTATAAGGGAGGTGCTTGCCGAAGAAAAATACCGACATCATCGGTCTTTGGTTGACCGTTATCCATTTGAGGACCTGGTCCCCCATCATCTTTGCCATTTGGCCCAACGGAGTAGATGGCCACACCATCATCCTTGCTTGAATAACGTATACGCGATGTATCGAGAAAAGCATCTTTTGGAAGGCATGGAAGAAAATCAGGGACGAGCGAGTCTGCTTTCTCTGGAAGGCTGTCGTGTGCTACCCGAAACTCTGTGGCAGCAATAGCCACCAGGGCGGTTGCATGTTGCATTCTCACCTTTTCAACTCGCTCGATTGCTTTACCAATCGCTGGTGTTAGGAGTGCCGTTATAAATCCCTTTGGTCTGCCAGATGATAAGCCATCTTCGATACGTTTTAAAATAGTCTGTTTTCCTGCGTATGAATCAGAACTCTCGGCTACTCTTTTGTAGCTGTGCATCGTTTGTCGGTAGGCAGCCAGATCTTGAGGGAAGAGGAAAATGCGATACGCACCCAAGGCTGGATTGAGAAAAATATTTTGCTGATAGATCGAGTCAGGAACGTTTAAATCATCCATGATAAACGAAGCAAGTTGCCATTGATCAAATTCACCTGTTCCAAATATCGAAAAGACGTTTAAGCCAAAAGCCTCTTCGCCATAAATATTTTTTGCTAAAGATGGTGGAGTGGAAAGAAAGTTGTGAATGTCATTGCGTTTCAAGAGAGCGAGATCATCAGCATCGACGAACGGAAGAATATCAATGAGGACACCCACAGCAATGCCGTCAATAGCAAGACCTACGAGTCCACAAATAAGAATAGGCTCAGACGATGCATGCATGCTTATTTTCATAATTGAGCTCACATCACGGAGAGCCGCCGGCATCTCACCAATTGATGCTCGATAGCGTGCGGATGCTGCAAGAATTCTGGCAGCATCACGAAAAAACTGAACCTCTGGAAGGAGCATGTCAAACGACGGACGAGTGTAGTCGCGTGTAAATCGACAGACCGGTCGTACTGCTGCTTGACGAAGGAGATCAAGAGTTTCCGTGTGTCTTGTGAGAAAAGTAATATCTTCTTGAGTGATTGGATCTGCGAAGGGCTGCGCATTGTCTTGCAGAAATCCATGAAACGTATCATCGTCCTCAAAAATTAGGGATGCTCCTCGATAGAGCCCCTCTGCATTTTCTTGTTCTGGAAGATTTGGAGGAAGATGAGTGGTCATCAAAACAGCAGCTTCAGTCTGGAGCGCCTGAGCTTTTGTTGCAACTGTTTGATTAAGGCAAAGAATGGTTCCTGCTGTGACGCTCTTTGTCAGCAAAAAGAGCGTGAACAATGCGAGTGGAGGCCAGTTTGCAGCAGGCACTGTCTTCCATCCACCACCGTCTGGCTGGGTGCCTCGGAGGAGAATCAGGCCACTTCCTATAAGTGTTGAAATAAAAATGGAAATGGCTAGTGGAAACCAGTTGACCTGAAGGTGCGCAACAAATGCGAGAATGGTTGTGAATGCAACAAACGGTAAGAGGGATAACAGCGGTGCAAGGAAACCCAAAGTGAGCAGCAGTCGTCGCAGCAAAGGTTTTTTTAACCGAACAGCAGCAGCCGTGCAGGCAGCGGTCCACAGCAGGCAGGTGAGTAAGACAACAAGAAAAAATGAAAGAATGGACATGATCAGCAGATTCCTCGGAGATTCAGGGTTTTACAAGCAAGGGGTTCTGAGGAGCCCAATTTTGTCTATTTGAGCGATCTGTTATCGCCACTCCATATAAAATTGCCTATTATTAGAGTGAAAGTCGCTCTGCTATGCCACCAGAGAGGCCAAACATATCTCTTGCAAGGACGAAAGAACCGATGCCAGACGAATCTGCTCCTGCGAAACCAAGTGCCGTTGAGGTCTTCAAAACCGACAGTGACTACCTGAAGGGTGATATTCCTGAGGAACTTAATGATGGCGAGGCTGGATTTGGAAAAGGCAGCATTCAGTTGCTGAAAAACCATGGGACATACCAGCAGGCAGATCGTGATAAGAAAAAGCTAGCCCCTGGTGAGAAGCGAGTGAAGAAAATCTCCTTCATGATTCGCACAAGAATTCCTGGTGGGAAACTCACCGCTTCGCAAATGCTTGCACAAATTGATCTTGGAGATGATCTTGCCAATGGAAGTGTGCGACTAACGACGCGTCAAGGAATTCAACATCACGGTGTTATTAAAGGAGATCTCAAGGCCTATATTCAAAAAATTAATGATATTCAATTAACAACACTCGCTGCTTGCGGCGATGTCGAGCGAAATGTGATGTGCTGTCCAGCACCAATTCGAAATAATCCAGTCCGCGATGAAATGATGGAAAAGGCAGAGGAGCTTGCTGAAGCACTTGCACCCCGAACCACCGCCTATCATGAAATCTGGCTGACCGATGACGAAACGGGTGAAAAGACACTTGCTTCAGGAGGCGCGAACGGGCATGAAGTCGAACCGATCTATGGCCCGACATATCTGCCCCGAAAGTTTAAGACAGCTTTCGCACTGCCCGAAGACAATTGTGTTGATGTCTACGCGAATGACTTGGGTTTTCTTACGATTCATGAAGATGGAAAAATAGTCGGTTATAACGTGCTTGCGGGCGGCGGCATGGGAGTCACACCAAGCGCGGCAAAGACCTTTCCTGCACTGGCAAAACGTCTTTGCTTTGTTCCGCCAGAGGATGTCATCGATATTGCCGTCGCGATTGTCGAAGTACAGCGAGACTACGGAAACCGATCGGACCGAAAAGTTGCGCGGTTAAAGTACACCATTCACAACATGGGCTTTGAAACCTTTAGAACAAAGGTCGAGGAGTATTTTGGAAAGCCTCTTACGGCTGCCCGAGATATTGATGTACACGGATTTGATGATCATATTGGCTGGTTTGAGCAGGGCGACGGCAAGTTCTTCTATGGTTTAAATATTGAAAACGGACGCATCATCGATCGCGAAGGCTTTCAACTCAAAACAGCCTTGCGGAAAATTCTTACTGAAATGTCACCCGGTGTTCGAATCACCGCGCATCAAAGTATGTTGTTCACAGATCTTGTAGAGAGTGACCGAGAACGCATTGCAACAATTCTGCATGACCACGGAGTGAAAATATCTGAAGAAATCTCGACGCTCAGGCGTTGGAGTATGGCGTGTGTTGCTTTGCCAACATGTGGCCTTGCCGTGGCAGAAAGTGAACGGGTACTGCCCGGATTAATTGATCTCCTTGAGCCAGAAGTTGCCAAACTTGGTTTAGACAAGGATGCCTTCACGTTGCGAATGACTGGCTGTCCAAACGCTTGTGCACGACCTTACAACTCAGATATTGGCATCGTTGGCCGGACGCTTGGAAAATACACAATATTTCTTGGCGGTCGATTGCTTGGTGACAGGTTGAATGAAAAATATAAAGACGTAATTCCTTTTGATGATCTTCCTCGAGAGATCACAGCGGTCTTAGCGTGTTACAAGGCTGAGCGCGAGCAGAGTGAAACGCTCGGTGACTTCTGCCATCGCAAAGGGCTTGATGACGTCCGTGGTTGGACGGACCAATGGCTTGCAGATGAATCCGTTACCGAGAGTGAATGAGCTGGTTGATACAGTGTGTTTATGCAGGCACGTCATCCCACATAGGACACCAAAGCGGCAGTCTCGGGAAGAGCTGCTCAGCAAGCTTCTGCGATAACTGTGTTGATGGCTCAAGACGACCGGCTGTTGTTGCCTCAAGAGGGTCACATTGCCCCAGGACAAGTCGTGTAAATTCATCATCAGCCAGTTTGAGATAGCTCCGACCGACTCGGCCTGGTTGCACGGTAGCTTCACGTGGCTCGTCATCCTTGGCAGCGGGAATAGTCACTGATCCGCGGAAGGTGTCACTGTCAAAACCAAGTTCAACCGTATCACGAATTCCGGCTTGGACGACTCGGCTGGCAAGTGTTGGAGCCATTGCCGTCAGGAGACCTCGTGGGTCAAAGATACGGGCAACAATCATTCGGTCCTGTGGTGCGATACGAGATGTGATTGCTGCTGACTGGTCGTCACAGGTTGGTCCACGAACTTCCTCATGGAGAGGATCCGTCGGACTCGATTCGTAAATGAGTTCTTGCCGATCATTTTCGATGGCTTCTGCACAAACTCGTGCAAGTATTTCCCGTTCAAGTCCTCGATATTCAGGGTCAGCCATTACCTCGAGCACACGACCACCTGTTTGGATGCAATATCCAACAATTTTTGCAGTTGTTTCGTGGAGGTCGTAACGGTCATTGCCTTGTAAAGCAACGATAATTGAATCGAAGGCCTTTCGGCTTACCAGCCATCGAGCGTACGCTTCAGTGCGAGCTGTTGTTCCAACAAATCGAGCAGCATTCTGTTCGTAGATTCTCAAGATGGCAGGAAGTTCAACATGCCTCCACTGCCGCATCGTCACCTCAGGTCCTTGGCGTTCTGGTGTGGCGAGGAGACGAGAGAGGATGTCAGCTGGACGACCAGGTGATGCACAGTCACGACCCAGAACACTCCAGCCCAAGTCATGGAACGATGACGCAATTCGTGTTCTCGAGAACGCCGCGACAACACCAAGTTCACGCATCCTTTGCTCGGCTGCTTGTACAAGTCGTTGCCCATGACCAGCACCACGGCACTCCGGAAGAATCGCAACCCGATCAAGAGCAGCGGCTTTTACCGGAGCACCACCAATCATGATTGTGCGTGGAGCAATTTCAATGTGGCCAACAATTCTTCCGGCAAGTCGAGCCACCAGCCTGTTTGCCGAATCATGTTCTGGATGATCAACAGACGCATGGAATTCGGCTCGACTCGGTGGCGATGGCAAGCCAGAAAGAAGCTGGAGAATCTCAGTTTGATCACCAGCTTGTGCCGGCCCTACCTGACACTCTTCTTGCATCCATGCTGGAGGGGTAAGGTCAACTGGCGGGTGTTCGGGCAGGTGATGGATCGCTTCACGCTTCGCATTTGAACGGCGGCTGAAGATCGTACCTGATGGTCGGACTTCAACAGTGCTTATTGCTGCAGAGCGACTCCGACGACGAGATGATGTAGTCGTTGTTTTTTTCTTGGGAGCCACAACAGCCGTTGGACGAATGTCACAGTCCGTTTGGGCTGTTGACCGTTTTCGAACACGCGAAGTTTTTTTGACGGTGCTTGACCGACTGCTTCGTGTTGGCTGACTGCGTTGAGATGACCTGTGTAAAGAACCTGACCGCGATGATGACGATGTGCGGGAAGATCGTGCCGGCAGCATATTGTCTCCTGTCCCTAGGAGGTAAAAATTCATTCCGTTACCCGACACGATATGTCGAAACTCAATCGATTTCCAGTAGGAGGAACTCACGAAGTTGATTTTCGGGGAAAAAACACCATGGAAAGTCACGAGTTTGTAGAATTTTTTCTGCCCGAATGGCCGTTGCGAGTGGCCCAACGCGGTCCAATAATTGCTGTCGCACAGGCTGCGTGTAATAGGCAAGACGGGCGTTGGTTGATCGAATTTCATGACAGCGTCGGCGTGCCAGAGTCGCTGTGGGCTGGGTATCAATCCACCGTCGTTTCTCCGTGATCAGGTCTCGGACGGCCTCGGGTTGGTCTGAGAATGGCTCAAGATGACATTCGGGGTGGAACTCAAGGTCCCGGAGTGTTCGATGGACGCCGGCAAGCTCTGCAAGTGGTCGCTGCTTGGAAAGTTCTGGAAATCGGGTTTCCAAAGGCAAACGGAGCGTTCCCGAAACCACTGCATGGCGAGGTGGTTCACAACCAGTGAGTGTGTGGACGATATCATCAGTTATTTCGTCGTACGCTGCACCACCAATTCCGTGGACAAAGACATCGGCGACAAGCAGGCGGGCAATAAGCGTGGTCATGATGGCCCGTGGTCGTAGCCTCAAGGCGTGTTCTTCCATTCGCGAGAGAGCATCAACCCATTTTGAGGGTGAAGTGTCGAGTGAAATAGGAAGCTCTACTCGCAAGGTTTCCATGTCAGACAAAATGAGGACACCTGGTGTATTGGTATTTGCAAAGACCCGTCGTCGCTGCAGGTCGTCCTCTGACCAGATCCACCACGGTACTTCAAACCATGGGCCTTCTGCCGAATCAACTGTTTTTTCAACGAGATCAGGCATCGGACGAGTTCGTCCTCGCTGGTGATGTCGCCTTCGATACCGACCAAGGGCCGCGTTGTATGCACTGTGGAGCTCTCGGCTTCTCGCAAGAAGCCACGCCATGAAGACCATGACGGTTGGAAGCCGCATCAATTCACTGACTGGTATTTCAATCGTTTCAAGTCCATAGCGTTCTTCGAGTTGATGCCGTGCTTGCGCAATCGCAAGACCAATCCGATGATTTTCACTCATCCTTTCAACAGCAAGTGGCCACCACCGTCGCAGGATTGCATCAGGTACCAGTGGCGTGAGGAGATCAGAGGCTCGGCGACCGAACGTTCGAAAACAGTCTAGATCCTCAGCACCTCGCTCCTCCCATGCAACCTGAGGACCGTCGCGATCGAAGGGAACATATTCGAGTCGCGCTGAGTCAGGTGTTCCGACAGGAACGCCAACTCTTGTTGAACGGCAGTAGTCCGTATCAACAATAAGATTGATAGCTGTGCCACCAAGGCGTCGAGCATATGCATCAATCGCAAAGTTTTTGAGCCAGACGCCAGGGTGAAAGAGATCTGGCTGATGCCCCCCCATAATGATTGGGGCCGCTATCCATTCGGCTGTATTTGTAGGCCGACTGACGTCTCGATAACTTGACGTGTATTCAGTGGCCACCGTCAATACCTCTCGTCGCGTTGCTGCAACGAGCTCCCAGAGTTTGAGATCTCCGACTTGGGTATCAAAGGCCGTTCGCAGCAATTTGTTGTTGTCAACGAGGTGATCAATCGCAATCGCTGGATTGGTTGGATCCGGACTGATTGGAGGGTCAAACAGCCGTCCGCCGGAATCCGGCGGTGGGCGATGTTTGCGGCGATCAAAGCGCGGGTGATTACTCAAGCGTCGACTCTCTGGGCAGGGGAACCCACACCATACCCGACACCGCGATTGACGCCACTCCCAGCCGGTATCGATCGGATTGCTCGTTCAAGAATCTCACGATAGTGGGCAATACGAGTTGTTCCGTCATCAAGTGCACCACCAAAACTTCTGGTCAGATCGAGATAGACCAGAGGAACGGGTAGTTCAACAATCTTGAGTTTTTTTGCTGCCGCCAGTACCCAGACTTCAAGAGGCATTGCGTAGCCAGGCTCAGTGACCGGAAGTGCTCGAAGAGCATTTTGAGAATAGGCCTTAAAGCCACAAAACGCATCGGTGAGGGACAGGCCAAGTCGCTGATTGATTTCAGCTGTAATGTCCATGTTAATGCGTCTGCGACCCTCAGGTGCCTGGCTCTTGTCAGGAAGATCTTTCAGGTAACGACTTCCACTGACAATATCAGCAGCAGGGTGTTCAGGATTCCCAATTGCAGCAATGAATGACGGAATGAGTTGCGGCTGATGTTGACCGTCGCAATCAATTGTTACCAGACCGTCCCAGCGCGAGCCATCATCACGGGGTTGAAGTGCATATGCAAAGGCGGTAGCAAGAGCGGCACCATAGCCGAGGTTTGTTTCGTGGTGAATGACTGTGATGTCACCACGTTCGGTAACTCTTTTTTTGAGGAGGGATGCTGTGTTATCAGTCGAACCATCATCTACAACCAATACGTTATCAGTATGCCGGAGTACCTGATCAAGGACTTCTTGAACATGTTTGTCTTCGTTGAATACTGGCAGTGCAGTGAGAAATTGGCTCATATGGTTTCTTCGTTTTCAAACAGACCCAACAGGCCCAAGAGGATACGGATGGCTAGTTATTCGGGACCCAGCAAAGAGGGTCTTGTTCTACGGCACTCGCCCAGCAATGAAGACCGGGAAGAGCCGTGCTTAATTTTTCTGCCATTCGTTCCATGGCGAACCACTCACTGAGATGATGGCCAACAGCGATGACTGCCATGTTGTGGGCCAATGCTTCAAGAGCGTCATGCAATTTGATTTCCCCGGTGACGAGGGTCTGGCATCCGGCAGCCGCAGCGATCGGTACAGACTCTCCACCACTTCCACAGACAATACCAATACGGCCAGCTGGGCGGCTTGGGTCACCGGCAACGGAGCACCCTGGGCATCCGAGGGTGGATATGAGTCGTTGCGTAACCGCGTCGACCGTATCGTGTGATGAGGCTGTACCCATGCGTCCAAACCCGACATTGGGCTCTCTCTCATCTGGCTCAAGAGGAGCTACGTCCTGGAGCGACAGGATTTCAGCGAGCATTGCATTGATTCCATGCGCAGCGGAGTCCCATGCAGTATGACCACTCCAAACGCCAATGCCTGCTGTGACTAACTCCACGAGAATTGCACCTGTAGGAGTTTCTTCAGTGATGCGATTGACGGGCCGAAAAGGAAGTGGGTGATGGGTTACAACCAGATCTGCTTTTTGAGACACGGCCTCACGAGCGACATCGATGGTGAGCGTCAGGCAGGTCATGACGCGGTGTATGACGGGTCTTTTGGTGGCAACAAGTAGACCGACGTTGTCCCAGTCAGCAGCAAGTCTGAGTGGGGCGAGGTCTTCAAGTGAGGCAATGACATCAGCAGGTTTCGTCATACCTTCTATGATACACAGACCGAGTATGAGAAACAGGATCAGGGAATAGAGGTCGTGTTCTTCTGGCCCTGTGTGAAAATGCTCACACACAACTGGTGTTTAACTGTGGGAAAAAGCCATTGCAAAAATAGAAACATGACCGAGCTGAAGAGAGGACCACAAGGTTTTCATCTATCGGACTACCACGTCGTGTAATTTATGCCATCACGGCGAATCAATTCCTTGGATGACCATTCCAACAAAAGCCAAGAGAAAGAAACGATGAGTTGGCCAAAGCAGCATTGCGTGTACCCCGTATTTTCTCCTTATGAAGCATTCGTTGATAAAGTACCGTACATTCATTGGAAATGGTCACAGTCCATTGAGAGCAGAACACAGACTCTCGATGGAGGATGCCCCTGTCAGACATCCTGAACAAGTTATGGACGTTTCATGAATTCTTCACGCCTTGCCGTTCCAGTACGACCACTTGCGTCTGACTTTCGTCGGTCTCTCTCGATCGCACGTGAGTTTGGTGTTCGTGGCATTGAAATTGATGGTCGCCACGGCATTGATCTTGCAACGCTCTCCGACACTGGAATTCGTCAAATTCGAAAGTGGCTCGATGATGCAGGTCTGCACGTAGCGGCTGTGTCATTTCCAACTCGAGGAGGCTATGCAGAGCAAGACCGGCTCGAAGCCCGCGTTATGGCAACCAAGCAGGCAATGCTTCAGGCGCATCGACTTGGTGCAACAGTCTTGCTCGGTCGCTTAGGCGATATTCCCTCGGCAGAGGATGGTACAAATTGGCAGGTCCTCATTGATGTGCTTGCTGATCTTGGGCGAACGGGCCAGCAAACCGGGGCACTATTCTGTGCCGAAGCAGGTCGGGCAGGTCCAGAAGATCTTCGGAGGGTCATTGAGGCTGTACCAGCTGGTAGCCTTCAGGTGCATCTAGTGACCGGTGCCCTTCTTGTTCATGGGCATGATCCAGCTGAAGCTGCCATGACATTGGCTGCAGATATTGGTTATGTCCACGCAACAGATGCAGTAGCCGGAGCCTATGCTGGCCATGGACAGGCTGTTCCGTTGGGGACTGGGCAGGTTGATTTGCCACCTGTTCTGGCGGTTCTTGAAGAGCGAGGGTATCGAGGATGGGTAGGTGTTGAGTCGATCACCGCACAGCGCGAAGAAGCTGCTCGTGAGATTGCATCAGCTTTGAACCAGCTTCGTGGTTAGTTTTTCCTAACAGGGCATAGAGCTTCAGGCCGTCCCTAGTACACTGAAGAAATGATGTGGAAACGGAATACCCGGTGGCAGCTAACGGTGTGGTCCATCGTTTGTTGGTACGCGCTGGTGGCATCTGGCTTACCGCTTCCGGTTGATGCGTTTTCTTCTTCGATGGCACCTTCTGGCATGGCTTCAGAAAGAATTGCCTCAAAAGATCGAACAAAGCCCTTTCCATGTATGAATAAGCCATGTGGCTGTCTGTCTGCGAAGCAGTGTTTTCAGAAATGTTGCTGCCATACACCGGCTGAGACCCTGGCATGGGCAGAACAACATGATCTCTCTCCGGAAGTTCTGCGAGTATTACAGCGACGCGTGGACCAACTCACCCATGTAAAACAGAACCAGAATAAATCTGGCCAGAAGGTTCAAAAAACATGCTGCCACACTGGTGACCTGAAACCGATCGCATCAGCCACGACTTCAGCTGAAGAAGGTACCGACAATGATATGTGTGGCGAAGACATTTGTTTTGAGTATGAGTATCTATCGTCTGCAGGAGACAAGGAATCATCATCAGAACAATCATCAGAACATGAATTGAATGAGGATAAACACGATGCTGTGCACATCGAAGTCATGTCCGAGCACTCAATCATTCTCAAGTCACTTCTTGCCTGCGGAGGTCTCGTAAGTGAGTGGTTCGCATCTGGCCTGGCACTATTGCCAGGCCCTGTTGAGATGGTGTGCTATCGCCAACTCTTTCTTGAGTCACCTGGGCAACACCCTCTCGTTCTCTGCGGTATGCGCTCTGCTCCTCCGACACGACCTCCCTGTCTCGGTTGAAGGTTGATTCAATTCCTTTCACCCGTTGAAGCAGGCATGTGTTCATGCGAGCTGCTTCACTCCCTTTTACGCAAGGAGGACCAGTATGTCCGTACGTTATCGTTATAGAGGCTTTACACTCATTGAGCTGCTTGTTGTGATCGCCATTATTGGTGTGTTGGTGGGGCTTCTCCTGCCAGCAGTTCAGCAAGCTCGTGAGGCTGCCCGCAGAATGACCTGTGTAAACAATCTCAAGCAGTCCGGGCTTGCCATGCACGGTTATTATGATTCGAACCGTCAGTTGCCATCGGGCTACGTCTCTCCTGGTGTTGCATCAACAGATTCATCGACAAGTGAGACTGCAAAAGGATATGCGTGGGGCTTGTTACTTTTGCCGTATATAGAGCAATCATAACTCTTTGATTCGATCGATCAGACAGGTGAGGCTGTCGGTACATTAAATGAAGCCATAGCAGCAGAGGCTAACCTCGGAGGTTATCGTTGTCCTTCAGATTCAGCACCAGCGTCTTTCTCAGTGAATAATGGGAGCGGCACAGTTGATCTCCCTACGTCGAATTATGTGGCTACCCTCGGCTGGAATAATGTGACTACTGAATCTGGACAGGGAAACGGAGTGTTCTTTCGTAATAGCGATATTCGATTTAGGGACATTCGTGACGGACTCTCAACAACAATTTGTGTGGGTGAGCGCAAACATATCCATGATTTTTTTGATCAGGGACCATACGCTGCGAATAGCACGTGGTATGCAGCCGTTCCTGGAGTCGTTCGAAATGCCGGTATGGCGATGATGCCGATGATGAAAGAGGGTCCAGGCTCACTGGTACTTGGGCATGTCGGACAAAGTGGAATGATGTCAGGGAAGACACCAAACCATACAAATCATATTGTGCACTTTAGCAGTAGTCACATTGGTGGTGTTGTGTTTCTTCTATGTGATGGATCCACACACTTTATCCAAGATAATATTGACTATCCGTTATTTAAGGCACTCGGAACAAGAGCAGGAGGAGAGGTCGTAAACTTATAAGGGGCCTTGCAGAAAACAACACCGCGTCTAACTGAGCGTTCTGGCATTGCTTGGCGATTACCACAGTTTGTT
>ERZ802824.1553-NODE-1553-length-12158-cov-41.8394_pt1 | contig 12158 bp, 9 predicted proteins | sample MGYA00345650_ERZ802824 | MGnify/ENA primary metagenome ERZ802824 (study PRJEB30503, sample SAMEA104212361) | marine metagenome | biome: Westerlies Biome; feature: [SRF] surface water layer (ENVO:00010504) within the epipelagic zone...; material: water... | reverse complement strand
TTGCGCGCGGCAAGCTGCTGCCTCGTGACCGGGTGGCCGGGCTGCTGGATGCAGGTGCCGATTTTCTGGAAATAGGATTGTTTGCAGCGCACGAGGTCTATGAGGAGCCGATTCCGGCGGCCGGGGTGATAGCCGGCATCGGCAAGGTCTGCGGGCATGACTGCATGATCATCTGCAATGATGCCACGGTCAAAGGCGGCAGTTATTACCCGATGACCGTGAAGAAGCATTTGCGCGCGCAAGAAATCGCGCTGGAGAACCATCTTCCCTGTATCTACCTGGTTGATAGCGGTGGCGCCAATCTGCCCCGTCAGGACGAGGTGTTTCCGGACCGTGATCATTTCGGGCGCATTTTCTATAATCAGGCACGGATGAGCGCAGCTGGTATTCCGCAGATAGCGGTGGTCATGGGGTCTTGTACGGCTGGCGGGGCCTATGTGCCGGCGATGTCGGACCAGACCATCATCGTTGCCAGTCAGGGGACTATTTTTCTGGCTGGCCCGCCGCTTGTCAAAGAGGCAACGGGCGAGGATGTGGATGCTGAAACGCTGGGTGGTGGTGACACGCATACACGGTTGAGCGGGGTGGCGGACTATCTGGCCGAGGATGATGACCATGCGCTGACGCTTGCCCGTCAGATCGTGGGAAATCTGCGCGATACAGCGCAAAACACCGACAGGGAATTCAGTGCGCCGCGCGCCGATGCCGAGAGCCTGTTATCGGTGGTGCCTGCTGACCCCAAAATCCCCTATGACTGCCGCGAGATCATCGCCCGCATCGTCGACGGTTCAGACTTTGATGAATTCAAGGCGCGGTTTGGAACAACACTTGTCTGCGGCTTTGCCAGAATTGAGGGCATGCAGGTTGGTATCATCGCCAATAACGGCGTGCTGTTTTCTGAATCGGCACAAAAGGGCGCACATTTCATCGAGCTGGCCTGTCAGCGCAACATCCCGCTACTGTTTCTGCAGAATATCACCGGTTTCATGGTGGGATCTGCCTATGAGGCGGGCGGCATTGCCAAGGATGGTGCCAAGCTTGTGGCCGCTGTATCCTGTGCCAATGTGCCAAAGCTGACGGTGATTGTCGGCGGGTCTTATGGTGCGGGAAATTACGGCATGTGCGGGCGGGCTTTCGGGCCGCGCTTTGTCTGGATGTGGCCCAATGCACGGATTGCCGTGATGGGAGGCGAGCAGGCTGCCGGTGTGCTGGCGCGTGTACGCCGCACGGCTGTCGAAGCCAGGGGCGGCACGTTTTCAGAGAAAGAGGCAACGGCGCTGAAAGCACCCGTGCTGGACCAGTTCGGTGTGCAGTCCGACCCTGTCTATGCCTCGGCGCGCCTGTGGGATGATGGCATTATCGATCCGCGAGATACGCGGCGGATCATTGCCTCATCATTGCGCGTTGGCGCCAATGCACCGGTGCAGGACACGCATTTCCCGGTCTTCAGAATGTAAGGGGCAGGGATTATGTTTTCACGAATCCTCATTGCCAATCGTGGTGAAATTGCCTGCCGTATCATGGCAACAGCGCGCCAGATGGGCATAGAGACCGTGGCTGTTCACAGCACGGCGGATGCGCAGGCGCAGCATGTTCAGATGGCCGATATCGCCCTGCCACTCGGTGGTAGCGGTGATTATCTGGACAAGGATGCCGTGGTGGCGGCGGCTGTTGCCAGCGGCGCCGAGGCCATCCATCCCGGCTATGGGTTCCTGTCGGAAAATCCCGACTTTGTGACCGCGGTTGAGGCGGCTGGTCTGGTCTTTACAGGGCCGCCGGCCGATGCCATTCGGGCGATGGGGCTGAAGGACGCTGCCAAGACCCTGATGCAGGACGCGGGTGTGCCCGTGGTGCCCGGTTATCATGGCAGCGATCAGGACCCGAAAGTGCTGGCCAAGGCAGCGGATGAGATTGGTTATCCGGTGCTGATCAAGGCACGCGCTGGCGGCGGCGGCAAGGGGATGCGCCTTGTCGATGATCCGTCAGATTTCGATGCGGCGCTGGAAAGTGCGGTGCGCGAAGGGACAGCCAGCTTTGGTGACGGGCATGTATTGATCGAGAAATACATCGCTGCGCCGCGCCATATCGAAGTGCAGATTTTTGCCGACAAGGCCGGTGGCGTCGTCCATCTGTTTGAGCGTGACTGCACGATGCAGCGGCGGCATCAGAAGGTCATTGAAGAAGCGCCCGCACCAGGCATGCCGGATGGCGTGCGCGCAGCCATGTGTGATGCAGCAGTTACGGCGGCGCGCACGATCGGTTATGCCGGGGCCGGTACAATCGAGTTCATAGCGGATGGCAGTGCCGGTTTGCGCGAAGACGGGTTCTGGTTCATGGAAATGAACACAAGATTGCAGGTTGAACATCCGGTAACCGAGGCCATCACAGGTATCGACCTTGTGGAATGGCAGCTGCGGGTGGCTGCTGGCGAGGCCTTGCCGCTGTCACAAGACGATATCAGCATCACAGGTCATGCGGTTGAGGCGCGCCTTTATGCCGAAGACCCGGTTCGGGATTTCATGCCGGCCCCCGGCCCGGTGGACAGGTTTGTGCCCGGGCCGGGCATGCGCGTTGACAGCGGTATCGCGGACGGTGATGCCGTCACCCCGCTTTATGATCCGATGATTGCCAAGATGATCAGCCATGCCGCTGATCGCAGCGCGGCGTTTGCAGCGCTTGCAGACGGGCTGGATGCCACACATTTCATCGGCACAAAGACCAATATCGCGTTCCTGGCTGATCTGCTGCGGCACCCGGTGGTGGCAGATGCTGGCAGCAATCCCGATTTTGACACCGGGCTGATCGGCCGTGACCTGGCCAGCCTGACCGAACAGCTGTCGCCCGACAATGATCTGCTGGCGCTTGCCTTTGTCGTGACACTGCCCGATCCGGCGGCGCGCGCCAGGCGCATCTGGGGCCAGGGGTCGGTCCGCCGACATCTGCAGATTTCAGGTGATGTTTTGTGCCGCCGTGTCAGATTTGGCGCGGATGATCAGATTTTCATTGGCCCGGAACATGATGAACCGGAACATGATGAACCGAAAGATGCAGAGGATGGTGACGGCGTAACGGTGCTGAGCCGGCTGCATATTGGTGTTGATCATGTGCAGGCGCTGATTGATGGCAGTCCGGTTTCGGCCAGCCTGGCGCGTTCCAGTGACGGCGTCTCGCTTCTTGCCGGGCGCAGGCGGCTGGTGGCGCATCTGCCCGATCACCGCAACCGCACGTCGGATGACGCTGGTGCGGATGCTGTGCTGGCGCCGATGTCGGGCACGGTACAGCAGGTTGATGTGGCCGCGGGTGATGTTGTGGCAAGCGGTGACAGATTGTTGGTGCTGGCGGCGATGAAGATGGAATATGCGCTGACCGCACCGCGTGACGGGGTGATTGCCGATGTGGCATGTGCCGCTGGTGATGCTGTTGGCGATGCGGCGCTTCTGGTCAGGCTGGAGGCTGTAGATGACTGATGGCCAGAAAGACAACCGGCCAGTTGGCAAAGCGGGTTTGAAAGATCCTGCGCGGGCGGTTGAAATCTATGAGGTTGGCCCGCGTGACGGGTTGCAGAACGAGGCGTTTCACGTACCGACTGCCGACAAGATTGCCCTGATTGATGCATTGTCACACGCCGGTTTCAGGCATATCGAGGCAACAAGTTTTGTGTCACCAAAATGGGTGCCGCAGCTGGCTGATGCTGATGCGGTGATGGGAGGCATCTTGCGCCGCCACGGTGTCAGCTATGCCGTGCTGACCCCCAATATGAAGGGGTTCGAGGCTGCTATGTCAGCTGGTGCGGATGAGGCCGCGATATTTGCCTCTGCCTCGGAAGGGTTTTCGCAGAAGAATATCAATTGTTCGATTGCTGAATCGATTGACCGGTTCAGGCCGGTTGCGGCAGCGTCGGTGACCGCTGATGTCAGCCTGCGGGGTTATGTGTCCTGTGTCATCGCCTGCCCCTATGACGGGACAACCGATCCGGCAATGGTTTTGGATGTGACGGCACAGCTGTTTGATCTTGGCTGCCGTGAGGTGTCGCTGGGTGATACCATCGGCAAGGGCGCCCCCGATGATGTGCGGCGTCTTCTGGATGTCATATGCGCCAGATTTGATGCCAGTCAGCTGGCTGGTCATTTTCATGATACTGGCAGCATGGCTGTAGGGAATGTCATGGCATCCCTTGATTATGGCATTCGGGTTTTCGATGCAGCCATTGGCGGGCTGGGCGGATGTCCCTATGCCCCGGGTGCGCGCGGCAATGTCGATACGCGCGCGGTTTATGACATGCTGACTGCGGCCGGCTGGCAGACCGGACTTGACGGTGATGCGCTTGCCGCTGCCGATATGGTTATGAAAACGATCGCCAGCGGTCTGTCTGCCGCCGCCGAACCGGAGGGACAGACATGAGTGATTTCGAAACCATTCGTCTGAACCGCGGCGATGACGGCATTGCATGGCTGACACTGGCCCGCGCGCAGCAGCATAATGCGTTCAACCGGATGATGATCGACGAGATGACAGAGGCTGCTGGCATGCTGGCCGCGGATGCGACGCTGCGTGCCGTTGTTCTTGCTGCCGAGGGTAAGAGCTTTTCGGCAGGTGGTGATCTGCGCTGGATGCAGAAACAGGCGGCGACGGACCGCGCCGGCAAGATGGCCGAAGCCCGCGCGCTGGCGCATATGTTGCTTGCGCTGAACAATCTGCCGATGCCGCTGATCGCACGCGTTCAGGGCAATGCATTTGGTGGCGGGATTGGGCTGATGGCGGTCTCGGACATTGTGGTTGCTGCCGATGCTGCCAGCTTTTCTTTGACGGAAACGCGCCTTGGCCTGATTCCGGCGACCATCGGGCCATTCGTAATGCGCCGGCTTGGTGCGGCGGGAACCAGACAGACATTCATAACGGGCAGCCCGATGGATGCGATGCGGGCCCAGCGACTTGGTCTGGTATCGGTGGTTGTGCCTGCTGACGATCTGGATACGGCGATCTTGCGCGAGCTGACAGCTGTCAGGGCGGCCGCGCCCGGTGCCATGCGAACGGCGAAGGCCTATGCGCTGGGTCAGTTGGATCAGCCAGATGCCACTGGCATCGAGGCGGCGATCAATGTCCTTGCCGACAGTTGGGAAAGCGATGAGGCCGAAGCCGGTATCACCGCCTTTTTCGACAGGAAACCACCGCCCTGGGCAGGCTGATCTGCCTTTGGCCATCATTGCGGAAAACGGGTGCCAGCGGCTTCAGGCGTTGTGCAGCGGGGCCAGTGATTGCTGAAGGTGGCGTACAAGACGCCGGGTAACCTTGTCGGCAGCAGACCGGTCGTGCCAGATCGCGGCATGCGCCAGTTCAACCGGCGGGGTGTTGGTGACAATCTGCACCAGATCACTAGCGGCGATGTTGTTTGCCATGACATAGCGAGGGACAATGGCAAGATGATCGCCCATCCGCAGCAATGACAGGATCATGTTTGAGGGCAGGGCATTGGCCTGAATATTGTCTGTCACACCAAGCTGGCGCAGCAAGGCGTCGGCAGCATCGCGAATGCCGGTGCCCGGTTGATGCAAGGCCCATCGCGCATGATTGAGGTCGCTGGTCGTAATCACACCCTTGCCAGCGAGGGGATGATTGCGTGCCGCGAGTATCACAAGCGGGCTGTCGAACAGCGGTTCATGGATCGTGCCGTTCAGCGCGCGGGCGATTGCCGGTGGACCAAGCACCAGATCAACAACATTTTCGCGCAGCCATTCGGCCAGCAGCCCGCTATGCCCTTGCCGGATATCAAGGCGCACGGCCGGATTGTCACGCGCAAAACTGGCAACCGGTTCGGGCATGGCGTGCAGGCTCATCGTCGGGGTGCAGGCAACGCGCAATTCGGCATCATATCCACGCCGCAGATTGTCGGTCAGGGCGCTGATCCGCCGTTCCGCCAGCACCATGGCATTGGCTTCTTCAAGGATCCGTTCGCCTAGTGATGTCGGCAAAATGCCCTGACGTGACCGGACCATCAACTCGAACCCCAGACGCCCTTCCATCAGCTTCATATTACGGGTGAGCGCAGGTTGCGTGAGACCAAGCGTTGACGCGGCACGGGTAAACGAGCCGGTTCGGATGATCTCGTGAAATTGCAGCAGGTGGCGGGGGTCGACGAGGCGCATGCATGATCATACCAAATTCTTATTCATTGGTGAAAGAGAATAAAAAAATAAGCGCCCAGTGACCGTTGCAATATGCGTGTGTTGCCGGTTGTTCTGGCGCTAGCGCGTCAGGCGTGGCAGTCTGTTGCCCAGATTTTGGGATATGTCGCATTGCAGGGGGCCGTCATGGCAAAATATCAGATCATGGGACGGCCGCTTGCCGGATCGTTCTTCGCCGAATGTCTTCTTCAGGAAGCTGGCGTTGACTACGAATTTATCTGGGTATCCAATACGCACAGCAAGACAGACGAGTTTGCCAAGACTAACCCGATGGGAAAGGTGCCAGTGCTCGTCTGTCCTGGCGGGCACCAGATCATCGAAACGCTGGCCATCCTGAACCATCTGATCGAGGCCTTTCCGCAACTGGCCCCGAAGGTGGGTGATGTGAGCCGCGATGTCATGTGGCAGCAATTGTCGGTCATGGCGACCAACCTCTATCCGGCACTGCATCGTATTCATCATACCTATTACTATGCGCCGGAAGAGATGCTGGATGGTGTGCGCAGCATGGCCGTCGATGCCACCGGGCGATTCTGGGATTATCTGGAGAGCCAGCTGGCTCCGTATCTTGGTGGTGATGCGCCGTCAGCGGCAGATTTCTATCTGATCATGATGACAAGATGGGCGCCTGATCTGGATGCGGTCGTGGCAGAACGTCCGCGCCTGCGTGGTTTTGTGGCGGCCATGGAAGCACATCCGACCGTCAGCGCGGTCAAGGATTCTCATACAAAGTAGTGTCGGCCAAATAATTCCGGCCGACTAACTCTGGCCGACTAACTCTGGTTGGCCGATCGTTCGTTTTGTTTCGTGCCGACAATCGGGAGCATGGTGTTGATCAAGTCGCTGGTGTTTGACAAGGATGGCGTCATCCTTGATCTGATAGAGACATGGTTACCGGTGATGCAGAGCCTGGCGGATTACACGCTGGGGCTCGTGCCAGCCGGTGCAGACACAACACTGAACCGTGCCGCCTTGCTGTCGAAGATCGGTATTGATGACAAGACCGGCCTGATCGATTCAAACGGTCTGTTTGCGCGTGGGTCCTTTTTTGAGATCCGTGCGGTCTGGCAGACATTATTGCCGCCCGACATGATCAATTTGCAGCAGGACGAGATATATCGGCTTGAGGTGAAGCGGATTGTTCAGGAACAGGGCCGCGGCAATGCGGTGCCGAAAGGCGAATTGCTGGCCCCGCTGACAAGGCTGGCCGAGGCCGGTTTCAGACTTGCGGTGTTGACCAATGACAGCGAGGGATCTGCACGGCAGGGGCTGGAAGAGCTTGGCATCCAGCATCTGTTTGATCCGGTGATTGGTGCTGACAGCGGACATGGCGGCAAACCGGACCCGCGTGGATTGCTGCATTGCTGCGCCATGCATGGCAGCGATCCTGCCGAAACCCTGATGATTGGCGATACCGGGGCGGATTACGGCGCGGCTGTCAATGCCGATGTTGGTGGCTTTATCTGTATCGCTGATGATCCGGAACAACGCCCCGACATGGCGATTGATGTGGCCGATGTGATCCCCCGCCTGTCGGACTTGCCGGACCTGCTGATACGCCGCGGGGATATGTCCGGGTGACGGGTGTAATGCAGGGTATGACTGTTCCCGCAAGCTGGCACAGCCACATCTATTTTGATGCCAGCAGCCATGACCGCGCTGCGGCGGTTCTGGACGCGATGCAGGCGCATTTTCCCGCAGAGGCTGGCATCATCTATGGGCGCTGGCATCACAAGCCGGTTGGCCCGCACCCCGATTTCAGCATCCAGCTTGAATATTCGCATGTCCAGTTCGCAGATGTCATGGCGTGGCTGGCGCAAAACCGCGATGGGCTGACAATTTTCAGTCATCCGAACACCGGTGACAGCGATGCAGCGCAGCTGCGCGACCATCGCGATCATGCGGTGTGGATGGGTGCCGTGCGGCCACTGAAGCTGTCGCGCTTTGGCGGGGTCGATCAGCGCCAGACGTGATCTGATGCCCTCTTACCGTGTTCGGTAGGCGATGTTTTTTGTCTGCAGATAGTTCCACAGCGCCTCGCGCCCCTTCTCGCGCCCATAGCCCGATTTGCCAAAACCGCCAAATGGCGTCTCAACGCCGCCGGCAAACCATTCATTGATGAAAATCTGGCCAGCACGGATATGGCGGGCAGCGCGGTGAGCGGCATCGATATCAGCCGTGAAGATACCGCCAACCAGACCATATTCGGTACCGTTGGCAATCTCCAGCGCCTGATCTTCGGTGTCGGTCTTCATCACTGACAGCACCGGTCCGAACACTTCGGTGCCGGAAATATGCATGTCAGGTGTGACATCTTTGAGGACTGTGGGAGCCAGAAATGCGCCCGGGGTATTCAGGCGATGCCCGCCAGTGACAATCTGCGCGCCGTCGCGTTCAGCACCGGCCACCAATCCCTCGGCGCGATCACGCTGACCATCGGATATCATTGCGCCCATATTGGCCCCGAAATCGCGGCGTTCAATGCCCGGGCCGACGGACAGACTTTCGGCAAGTGCCACACAGCGCGCCACAATCTCGTCATGCACATCCCGGTGCGCAATCACCCGTGACATTGCAGAACACACCTGACCGGCATTGTAGAAAATACCCCAGCGGACCGAGTCCATAAAATTGTCCAGATCGGCATCCGGCATCACGATCGCTGCTGACTTGCCGCCAAGTTCCAGAACTGCCGGTACGACATTGGCGGCGGCGGCGGTGGCAACCTTGATGCCTGTCTCCACCGATCCGGTAAAGACGACATTGCCGATATCGGGATGGCCGGCAAGGGCGGCACCCGCCTCATGACCATATCCGCACATAATGTTCAAAGCGCCGTCCGGCATGCCGGCATCCTCTGCCGCACGCGCCAGCCAGTGACAGCTGAGCGGATCAAGTTCGGGCGTTTTCACAACACAGGCATTGCCGGTGGCCAGCGCAGCGGCGATACCGCGCGCTGTCATCTCGACCGGATAGTTCCATGGAATGATCTGGGCAGACACGCCGAACGGTTCATAAATCGTGAAATCCAGATAGTTCTCGCCAAGCGGGATCGACCGGCCTTCCAGTGTTTCAGCCTGGTTGCCATAATATTCGAAATAGCGCGCGGACCCTTCGACTTCGATCACCGCTTCCCAATAGGGCTTGCCCGATTCAAGGGTCAGCACGGTGGCGATCTGTTCGAGATTCTGCAGCAGATATGTCCCCATCCGGTTAACCATGCGGCCCCGTTCAACAGGGCGCATCGCGGTCAGCACGCCAGAGGCATGGCAGGCCATGGCCGCCTTGACGCCAGCATCGATGTCAGCAGCATCAGCAAGAGCGATCTCGGCAAGGGCCTCGCCCGTGCCCGGATTATCAACACGAAGGCGGCCAGCACCGCCATCTATCCATTTGCCGTTCACATAATTCTGCCAATAGGGCTGGATCTGGTCGGTCATGTCTTGTCTCCGTGCCTGCCGCAATACAGTGTAGGGCGACGGGGAACGCCGCTGATAACATGAGGAAAACCTTGCACTGGCAATGCTGGCTGTCAATTGCCAGACCTGTCAAAAGAGTTTAATCAGTTTGTTGTTTGAAAAACGGAGATTGCTTATGCGTGTCGTGATTATCGGGGGCAGCCATGCCGGTATCGCCTGTGCCGAATCCCTTCGCCAGAACGGGTATGATGGTCAGATCACGATCATTGAGCGTCTTGGCGGGCTGCCGCTGGAAAGGCCGCCGCTTTCCAAGGCGTTTCTGGCGGCTGATCCTGATGATGAGAGCCGGTTTGCGCTGCGCAACAAGGACTGGTACGCCAATCATGATATCACGCTGAAAACCGGTGTTGAGGTTGCGGCGATTGACGCGGGTTCCCGGTCTGTATCACTGGCGGATGGGGAGGCGCTTTCCTATGACAGGCTGGTGCTGGCGACCGGTGCCACGCCGCGCCGGCTTGGCGGGCTGGATGCGATGTCGGGTGTTTATGAACTGCGCCACCCGGAAGATGCGCGCAGCATTCGTGATGCGGCGACAAATGCGGCATCGGCGGTCATTGTTGGTGGTGGTTATATCGGGCTTGAGGTGGCTGCCAGCCTGACCAAAACCGGTGTGAACGTGGCAGTGTTCGAGGCCGCTGACAGGTTGCTGGCCCGCGTTGCAAGCCCGCCTATTTCTGACTTTTTCACAACCCTGCACAGCGATGCCGGCGTTGATCTTCACATTGGCAGCCATGTTGCTGATTTTATCAATGACAAGGGCGTGTTTGCCGGCGTGACAACTGCCGATGGAAAGACACTTTCGGCTGATATGCTGGTTGTCGGTATTGGTGTTGCCCCTGAAACAGGGCTTGCCGAAATGGCAGGATGTGCAATCGGCAACGGCATCCTTGTCGGGTCTGACATGGCAACAAATGTCGATGGCATTTATGCCATTGGTGATGGCGCGCTGGTCCAGACAGACGGCACTGACGCGATCGGGGGTGAGGCGGCGGTTCACATTGGGGCCGGCATCAGGATTGAATCGGTGCATAACGCGCAGGATAGCGGCGAGCGTGCGGCGGCTGCAATCAATGGGCATGCGCCGCCATCCCGTCAGGCGCCGTGGTTCTGGTCGGAACAGTATGATGCCCGCCTGCAGTCTGCCGGCCTTGTCCCGTCGCCGGATGATGACACGGTCTTTGTGCGCCGCCCCGGCAAGCGCGAGACCGGCTTTTCAGTGTGGAGCCTGAAGGGGGGCATGCTGTATGCGGTTGAAGCGGTACGTGATCCGGCCGGATACATGCTTGGCAAGACCTGTCTTGAACGCGGCCTGACTCCCGATGCCGCCCAGCTGGCCGATCCGGCTTTTGATCTGAAGGCATTTGTCGCAGGATAAAGCGCTTGTCTGGCGGTGCGTTTCAGCGGCACTGTAATGATCTGGAAGTTGGGGCGGTTGGCACAATGGTGCCGTGATGGAGTTGATACAGATGAATTATGCAGGAATGACCCGCGCAAATGCGCCAGCGCGCATAGATATGCGCAGTGACACGGTGACCCGTCCGAGCGAAGGCATGCGCGACGCCATGATGGCCGCCGAGGTTGGCGATGATGTGTATGGCGATGATCCCACGGTCAATGCGTTGCAGGACAAGGTCGCTGCTATGCTTGGCAAAGAGGCGGCGCTGTTCATGTCCAGCGGAACACAGTCGAATTTGTGCGCCATGCTGGGGCATTGTGCGCGTGGTGAGGAAATTCTGACCGGCCGCGACTATCATGTGTTCATCGATGAAGCTGGCGGTGCCTCGGTACTGGGCGGGATCATGTTTGCACCGATGCCGATTGCCGAGGATGGCAGCCTTGATCCCGATGATATCGACCGGACGATCAAGCCGGATGACGAGCATTGTCCCATCTCAACCCTGTTGACGCTGGAAAATACCTGGCATGGGCGCGTCATCCCGCAAGACAAGATCCATGCGGCTGCGCGGCGTGCCAAGGACCGTGGATTGTCGGTTCATTTTGATGGTGCGCGCATGATGAATGCGTGCGTGAAGCTTGGCATCGCACCTGCTGATCTGGTGGCCGAGGCCGACTCTGTCTCGATGTGCCTGTCAAAGGGGCTTGGTGCGCCCGTCGGCACTGTTCTGGCTGGATCAAAGTCACTGATCCGCCGGGCCCACCGTGCGCGCAAACTTGTTGGTGGGGGTATGCGCCAGATCGGTGTCATGGCGGCAGCAGCGATGTATGCGCTGGACCATCATGTCGACCGCCTGGCTGATGATCATGCGAACGCCATTCGCCTTGGTGATCAGCTGCGCGCGGTGGACAAGCTGCATGTCGATATGGATGTCGTCGACAGCAACATGGTGTTTGTTGATATGCCAAAAGGATCGTCCGAGCCGTTGCAATCCTATCTGCGCGAACGCGGTATTCTGATCAATGCTGGCGAGCCGCAGATGCGTCTTGTGACCCATCTGGATTGCGGGGCCGACGAGGTTGATCTTTTCGTTGACGAAAT
>ERZ802824.1551-NODE-1551-length-12164-cov-22.284_pt1 | contig 12164 bp, 10 predicted proteins | sample MGYA00345650_ERZ802824 | MGnify/ENA primary metagenome ERZ802824 (study PRJEB30503, sample SAMEA104212361) | marine metagenome | biome: Westerlies Biome; feature: [SRF] surface water layer (ENVO:00010504) within the epipelagic zone...; material: water... | reverse complement strand
CATGTTTATACATGTGGATTGATGAATAATCTTCTATTAACTTATTGATAATACTTTCAGAAAAATAAACATTAGTTGTCGGTGGATAGTCCTGAAGACAGATTGGAATATCTCTAGTTCGTTCTATAATTTGATCAAAATATGATTTTATTTGATCATCATTTTTTAACCCATTATTTCCAGATACCATGACCCCAGAGGCTCCTGCATCCATTGAAAACTTTGATAATAATTCTAAATTATCAATCCCTGGATTAGACACCCCTACTATAACTGGAACCTTGTTTTTTAATTTATCACTATATTTTTTGATTAGGGACTTTTGTTCCTCAATATTAAGTTTTTGGGCTTCTCCCATAACACCTAATATTGTAACACCAGAAACTCCACTTTCTAGATAATAATCTGCAAGACTCTCAACAGATTCATAATCTATGTAGTTTTTCTCATCAAATGGTGTGGTTGCAATGGCAATAACACCTTTATTTTCTTGTAAGTCACCTAACATATTAGTTCCTAAAATTTATTTTTTTGTCTAAATAAACTTACATAAAAAATAAATTAGCTAATCAATAAGTCAAATCATTAATACGAAGTTTTGCTATTTTATGAATTTCACTTATCGCAGTCTTAAATTCTTCTTCTTGACTATTTTTAACTCTTTTTTTCATATTCTCTATTATATAATTTTTGGATAAACCTTTAACTGCAATTATAAATGGAAATTCAAATTTAGATCTATATTCTTTGTTAAGGTTTGTTAATATTTTATATTCTTCTTCGGTACATTGATCTAAGCCTACAGATTTCTGTTCTTCTTGAGAAAATTTTGTTAATTTTTTTATTTTTTGAAGCTTATTACCTAATTCTGGATGGGCCCTAATAAGATTTAATTTTTCTAATTTAGATGCATCATCTACAATCTGTTTCATTTGTATATGCAACTCTCTTTTCGTTTTAATTTCAATACCTTCTTTAGATAAAAGTCTTTCTGGAACCCATGGGGAATGCTCATAAATACTTTTAAGTAGATTTACAAATTTCTTACTACCGATTTTTTTAGAAATAAATGTAAAATATTTGTCGGACATAATTTTACCTGATATTATTGAGTACACAAATATTTAAGCATATTTAACACAAACTTGAATAGAGAAATGTATGGCTGGTTTAACTACACACGTTTTAGATACTAGTAAGGGTAGACCTGCAGTTAATTTGAAGATTGAATTATATAAAATTATTAATGAGCAAAAAGAGTTAATAGACACTTTTATCACCAACAACGACGGTAGAATTAATGAACCATTAATTTCAGCAGAAAATTTAGAAGAAATAACTTATGAGCTATTATTTTATGCTGGTGACTATTTGAAAAAACAAAATAACAATTTAAAAAATATTTTCTTAGATCAGATTCCTATTAGATTTTCTGTAAATAGTAGAGTTGAGCATTATCATGTTCCTTTGTTATTGTCTCCCTTCGGTTACAGTACTTACAGGGGGAGTTGATTAGGTGATATTTCTTTTCGAAGAGTGGATCGAGCTCATCTTAAGATGGTTCCATGTGATAGCTGGTATCGCTTGGATAGGGTCTAGTTTCTATTTTATAGCTCTTGATTTAAGTTTAAAACAAGGCAAAAATCTTCCAGATAAATCTCACGGGGAAGCATGGCAGGTACATGGTGGTGGTTTTTATCATTTAGTAAAATATTTAGTTGCCCCGTCCAAACTTCCTTCTGAATTAACTTGGTTTAAATGGGAAGCTTATGCGACTTGGGTATCAGGTTTCGCTTTATTGGCGTTGATATACTACGCTGGAGCAGAATTATATATGATTGACATAATAAAGTATGATTTTGAAAAATATGAAGCAGTAATTATGTCTATCTTAGGAATTATATTTGGTTGGTTGATTTATGATATTATATGCAGAATTTCATTAAAAACAAATGTCTATACTCTTATTGGTTCAATATTTATTCTGATTACTGCCATGTCTTGGGTTTACTCTGAAATATTTAGCTATCGGGGTGCTTTTATGCAGATAGGAACTATTTTAGGAACAATTATGGTAGCAAATGTTCTGATGGTTATTATTCCTGGACAGAAAAAAGTTGTAGCTAGTTTGATCGCAAATGAAACACCTGACCCTAAACATGGAATGATAGCTAAGCAAAGATCGCTTCATAATAATTATTTAACACTTCCAGTGATTTTTATTATGATTTCAAATCATTATCCGTTGATATATGCTACTAAATATTCTTGGATTATTATTCCAATAATTTTAATCATAGGTGCCTTAATAAGACATTTTTTTAATGTAAAACACACTGGATCTAAACCACCATATTGGGTGGCTATACCAGTTACTATTTTTACATTGCTTACAATTTATATTTCTTATTCCGGAAAACCTGAACTAAGTGAAATGAAAGGTAACGCAACTTTAATTAATAAAATACCAAAACCAATTTTAGCTAATGCTCAAGAGATAATAGTATCCAAATGTGCGATGTGCCACGCAAGAGAACCTCTTTGGGAAAACATGGCGAATGCTCCAAAATTAATCAGATTGGAAACAAAAAAAGACATAGTGGATAATATTGATAATATTTATTCTCAATCCGTATTATCTTTTGCAATGCCACCAGGTAATTTGTCATTTATTGAAGATCACGAAAGAGCTGAAATTCAAAAACTTTACATTGCAATAAATAATTTAAAAGACGAGCTTAAATAACGAGGAAATATACATGGAAAAACTTGATCTTATTTTTAAAAATGGAAAAATAGTAACAGAAAGTGGTGTTGAAAATTGTGACCTCGGCATTAGTGATGGACAAATTTCTGCAATAGGTGATTTAAGTGATAATGCAGAAGTAATAGAAGATGCAACAGATTTGCTAATCCTTCCAGGAGGTGTTGATGCCCACGTTCATATAGATCAACCATCAGGACCAGATGTTGAAATGGCTGATAATTTTCAATCCGCGACAATGTCTGCAGCTGCAGGAGGAAATACAACAGTTTTACCGTTTGCAATGCAAGAAAAAGGGCAATCTCTTCGAGAGTGTGTTGAAAACTATCATAAAAAAGCCAAAGATAATTTGTATATTGATACTTCTTTTCATTTAATAATCAGTGATCCTTCCCCCCAAGTTTTAGGACAAGAACTCCCAGCTCTAGCTAGGGATGGTTATACGTCATTTAAAGTCTTTATGACATATGACGACTTAGTGTTAAATGATGAAGAATTATTGAAAGTTTTTGAAGTGGCTAAAAAAGAAAAAACTTTGGTAATGGTTCACGCAGAAGGCTATGATGCTATAAGATATCTTACTAAAAAATTAGAAGAAGAAGGTAAAGTTGCTCCCTATTTTCACGGTATATCAAGACCACAAATCGTTGAAAGAGAAGCAACGCACAGAGCTATTAGTCATGCACAAATAGTAGATATACCAATTGTAATAGTTCATGTTTCAGGCAATGAAGCTCTGTCGCAGATTAAGTGGGCCAAAGAAAAAGGTATTAGAGTTTTTTCTGAAACATGTCCTCAATATATCTGTTTAACTGAAGATGATATGAAAGGTCTAAACATGGATTTTGAGGGCGCTAAATACGTTTGCTCCCCTCCTCCAAGAGACTTGGAAAGTCAAGAAGCTATTTGGGAAGGTATAATTGACGGCACCTTTGATATTTTTTCTTCTGATCATTGTCCATTCAAATTTAAAGATAAAAAAGGTAAAGACAGACCTGGTGCAAGGACGTCTTTTAAATGGGTTCCCAATGGTATACCAGGAGTAGAAACTAGACTTCCAATATTATTTTCAGAAGGTGTAAGTAAGAAAAGAATTTCTCTTGAGAGATTTGTAGAGTTAACTTCTACAAACCCAGCAAAAATGTATGGCTTACATCCACAAAAGGGTTCAATTAAAATTGGATCAGACGCTGATTTAACTATTTGGGATCCGAATAAAATAGATACTATCAGGCAATCTGATTTGCATCATGGCTCAGATTACACCCCATTTGAGGGAATAGAAGTTAGAGGTTGGCCAATACAAACTTGGCTTAGAGGTCAAAAAATTTACGAAAAAAATAAATTTTTAAAACAAAATAATCTTGGACAATACATTTCAAGGGGATTTTCTTCTCTATAGTATTCTTAAAAGGAAAGTATTATGACTGACAAAAATAATTCTCAAACTTTAGTGAATTTAGCATCCCCTAAAATGGGTACTAAAATTTTAAGTGTTTCTGACGAATTTTTTGGTGAAGCGATCCGCATGCTTAGTGATAAGGAGCCAGTCTTTATTGAAGATAAATTTGATGAACACGGAAAGTGGATGGATGGATGGGAAAGTAAAAGAAGAAGGGATGGTGGGAATGACTGGGTTATAATAAAACTTGGCTCACCTGGCGTAATATCAACTATTGAAGTAGATACTAGTTATTTTACTGGAAATTTTCCTCCATTTTTTTCTTTAGAAGGTTGTTACAGTTCAGAAATTCCAAATGATGATGATGATTGGATTTTATTAAAAACAAAGACTTCCTTAATAGGTGATAAAAAAAATAATTTTGATATCAAATCTAACAAAACTCTTAATTATATAAGGTTGCAAATTTTTCCTGATGGAGGTGTTGCAAGATTAAGACTATTTGGTGAAGTAAAATATGATTGGGGCAAGTTTAAAAATAACGAGTTAATTGAATTATCTTCTCTTAATCTAGGTGGATCAATTGTTGCTTTCAATAACGCCCATTACGGAGATGTTTCTGCTCTTCTTTCAGAAGGGAGAGGTAAAACTATGGGAGACGGCTGGGAAACAAGACGAAGAAGAGAGCCAGGTAATGATTGGATTATTATTAAGTTAGCAAAAAAAGCTATGATTAAAGAAATTGAAATAGATACAGCCCATTTCAAAGGTAACTTTCCAGATAAAGCATCAATACAAGCAGCTTCAGTTTCTGAAGTAGTTAGTAGTAATGAGAATATAATCAAAGACTCTGAAAAATGGGATTTAATTTTAGATCAAACTAAATTAAAGGCTGATAACGTTCATAAATTTAGTCTTGATTTAAATCCACAAAAAGAAGCAACACATATTAGGCTAAACATTTATCCAGATGGTGGCGTTTCTCGACTTAGGATATTTGGAATAATATCAAATGATTAACAACCTCCAGATTGAAAAATTAAATAAAGAAAATTTTTTACCATTTGGCGATATAATAAATAAAAGTTTTTCTTCAAGTAAATTATCTATTAATCAAGGAACAACTATCAGGCATCATAATATTTCAGAATTAAAATTATCAGATCAAAATGGAATACCTGCGATATCAATTTTTTCAGGATCTCCAAGAGAATTTCCTATTCAAATTAAGATAATGGAAAAACACCCCATTGCTTCACAAAGTTTTTTGCCAATCCAAAACCATGATTGGTTAATAGTTGTATCTATGGAAAAAAATGATTTGCCTGATTTAGATACTTTAAGATGTTTTCACGTAGATGGAAGTGTTGGTATAACCTACAAAGCAAACGTATGGCATCACCCACTATTAGTAAAAAAGAAACAAGATTTCTGGATTATTGATAGAATCAAAGATAAAGAAATATCTTCAACTAATCTAAAAGAATATTATTTTAAACAGAATGAAATTAGGATTATAAAAATTTAAATTTCTAATAATTTTTTTGATGCCTCTTTGTGTTTTTCTAAAAACAAACCAATATCAATATTATTTAGATTACCTTTTTCAGATATAATTTTACCATTACATATTGTGTAAGCTGTTTGCATTGGTGAACATAAAACTAGAGCTGCTAAAGGGTCACTCCAGGTTCCAGAAAGTGCAATACTATTTAAGTCATATATTGCAAAGTCAGCTGCCTTGCCTTCCGAAATTTGGCCAATATCATTTCTATTCAAAACATTAGCACCACCCCGAGTTGCAGTATACAAAGCTTCTCTTGGTGAAAATTTGTTTGCACCCAAGTTAACTCTTTGTAAAAGCATTGCTTGTCGGGCTTCATTTAAAAGATTTCCACTATCGTTTGAACTCGAACCATCAACGCCTAACCCAACATTAACACCTTCATCAATACATCTTCGTATAGGTGCTATCCCACTAGCTAATCGCATATTAGAACAAGGACAATGAGCAATCCCCGTACGCGTTTTTGAGAATAAATCTATTTCTTTTTCATTTAATTGGACACAGTGTGCATGCCAAACATCATTTCCAACCCAACCTAATTCTTCAATATATTGTCCAGGCCTCATTCCAAATTTTTCTTCAGTGTACACAATATCTTCTATATTTTCTGCTAAATGAGTGTGCATACCTACTGAATATTCTCTTGCTAAACTTGCCGTTTCTTTCATTAAATCTTGACTTACACTAAATGGGGAACAAGGAGCCAAAGCTATTTTTAACATCGCGAAATCAGAGCTATCGTGAAATTTTTCAATTACTCTTTGACAATCTTTCAAAATAGAATCTTCATTTTCAGTAAGTGAATCTGGTGGTAAACCACCTTTACTCTCTCCAATACTCATTGATCCTCTAGTTGCGTGAAATCTACAACCAACATCTTTAGCTGCCTCAATCTGATCTTCAAGTTTTGATCCATTAGGAAAAAGATAAAGATGGTCACTTGAAGTAGTACAACCACTTAAGACCATTTCTGATAAACCAATTAATGACGATATGTATATGTCTGAGGGGCCAATTTTATTCCAAATAGGATATAAGCTAGTTAACCATCCAAACAAAGATTCGTTTTGGGCTTTCGGATAACACCGTGTTAAATTTTGAAATAGATGATGATGAGTATTAACTAAACCAGGAATTACAACCATTTCAGATGCATTGATTGTTATTCGTTTGTCATAATTAGGGTTTAAACATTCTCCAATTTCAACAACTTTTCCATTTTCACAATATATAGATTGATTGACAATTTCCCGTTTATTGTCATCCATAGTTGCAATAATTTTTGCATTTTTGATTAGTATATTTGACATAGGCTAGAATAATTCTCAGTAAATAATTGGGCATAGTAGCTTAACAAAATTTAAATGCATTTTACAATTTATATTAATCTTGAAAAAACACTTCGTAATAAAGCTTAAACATATGCTAGATAATTTTAAGCATAAATAGCTTTTAGAATTTCTGAAGGTGTTGCTGGAGAATTTAGGAATTCTGGCTTTGAGTCTTTTGATGCTGCTTTGATAGCTTCTTTTAAAGCTAGAAAGTGAGAAATAGCTAGAAGCAATGGTGGCTCACCAACAGCTTTAGATCTAAAAATAGTTTTTTCGTCATTATCTGCATTTTCTAATAATTTGACATTGAATATAGGAGGAACATCTCTACTTCCAGGTAATTTATATGTCGATGGGCCGGATGTTAATAATTTTCCATCTTGAGAAAAATGAAGTTCTTCACAAGTGAGCCAACCTAATCCCTGTACAAAACCACCTTCAATTTGTCCAATATCAATATTTTCATTTAATGAATTTCCACAATCTTGAATAATGTCTGCTCTCAAAATTCGGTTTTCACCAGTATTTATATCAATTAATGCTTCAGAAACAGCTGCTCCCCATGTAAAATAAAAATAAGGACGTCCTTTTAGTTTTCCTTGATTCCAATGTATTTTAGGAGTTTTGTAAAAACCTGTTGATGAAAGTGATATTCTATTTTCCCAACACGAAAAAGCTAATTCGGTAAATGACAAACTTTTGTTTCCTGATAGAATCCTACCTTGTTCAAATATAATTTCTGACTTAGGTTTTTTAAATAATTGAGAGGCATGTTCAATCATTCTTTTTTTTATCGTTGAAGCAGCGTTCCATGCAGCCATTCCGTTTAAATCAGAGCCTGAAGAAGCTGCTGTTGCAGATGTGTTAGGAACCTCAGCTGTATTAGTTGAAGTAATATGTATCTGATCTAGAGATACTTTAAAACATTCTGCAACTACTTGGGCGACTTTAATAAACAAACCTTGCCCCATTTCTGTTCCTCCATGATTTAATCTTATAGATCCATCAGAATAAACATGTATTAAGGCACCAGCTTGATTGAAAGACGGCTTATTAAACGAAATACCGAATTTTGCAGGCATAAGAGCAAGCCCTTTTCTAAACGGCAATTGATTTTTTTGTTGGGTAGAATTGAAGGTTTCAATTTGTTTCAATCTTTTTTTATAATCACTTAATTTATAAGTTTCATCTAAAATCCATTCAATTCTTGGTTTAGAAACTATTTGACCATAAGGAGTAATTAGTCCGTTAGACTTAGAATAATAATTAACTTGTCTAACATGATCTAAAGATTTATTTAAAAACTGAGATATACTAAAAAGTATATTTTCAATTACCAACATACCTTGTGGACCACCAAAACCTCTAAAGGCGGTATTAGAGACGGTGTTTGTTTTACAAATATATCCATAAGCTTTTAAAGACTTAATAAAATAACAATTATCTAAATGTGTTAAAGCTCTTGTCATCACTGGACCAGAGAGATCTAGTACATTTCCCCCGTTACTTAACAACGTAATATCAAGTGCATTGATTTTAGCATTACTTGAAAAACCTGCAGTGAAATAGACTTTAAAATTATGTCTCTTCCCTGAAGCTGTCATATCATTATGCCTGTTAAGACGTATTTTTACAGGTTGCTGAGTAATGAAAGCACATAAAGCTGATATTCCTGCAAAAATAGTTGCTTGACTCTCTTTACCTCCAAATCCACCACCTAACCTTCTAACTTTACTATCAATTTTAGCTGATGGAATATTTAAAACTTTACTAACTCCATGTTGAACTTCTGTAGGATGCTGGGTGCTTGACCAAACAATGTATTCATCATTTTCTCCTGGAAAAGTGATCGCTACATGGGTTTCTAGATAAAAATGATCTTGGCCACCAATTTCAAACTCACCAGATTTTTTAAACTTTGAGTTATTCATTTCTTTTTCAACAGAGCCTTTTTCCAATATAATTGGATCATCATGAAAAGAATTTTTACTATATGCATCGTCTAAGGTAAGTATTGGATCATCTAGATGATCTATTTCAATTTTTACCAAATCACTTGCATATTGAGCTTCTTGGAATGTTTTAGCCAAAACAACTGCAACGGGTTGTCCGTAATACGTTATAATATCATCAGCAAGTATAGGTTCACCATTTTTAATTGGGCCTATTTCATTTTCACCTGGAATATTTTTTGCTGTTACAGTTTTTGTATAAAAAGTTAAATTTTTTAATCGACTGAAATCAATTTTTTTAATTTTACCATATGCGCATTTTGACAAAACTAGTGCACCATGAAGAAGATTTTCTTGATCCGGAATATCATCAATGTAAATTGCCTGACCAGTTGTATGCCTTATTGATGAATCATGGATAGCAATTTTATTCATATCTAAAATTCCATAACTGTCATAGTTTTTATGTCATCTTCTAGGCATTGTTTTAGTCTTTTAAATAGTCCTTTAAAAGAGGTTGTTCTATATACGGAAGTTCCTCTTAGATCTGAAATTGGACGAATATAATTATCTATGTTGTCTATCGCTAGTTTGATTGCTTGATCAATATTTTTGTTAATCATTTTTCTTGATAAATCATTTAAATCTTTTGGGATCTCTGCAACACCTCCTGCAGCAATATACAAATCTTTTATAATATGATTTTGTGTCTTAATGTTTATTGCGAGTGAAATTGTTGAAATATCTTGATCAAATCTTTTAGATAATTTCCAAAAGAAAAGTTTATTACTTTTACTGGGAATAGGTATTTCAAGAGAAACTAAAATCTGATCTTTTTTAAGGATGTTTTTTCTATAGCCTTTAAAAAATTTGTTAATGGGTATACTTTCCTGCCCATCCTTTCCAAATATATTTAATTTAGATTTTAAAACTAAAAGTACAGGAGCCAAATCCCCTATGGGGCTAGAAGTGCATAAGTTGCCTCCAATAGTAGCTTGATTTCTAATTAAAGGAGAACCAAATCTTTTCAGAATTTCAATCATTTCAGGAATTTTATCTTTAACAAGTTCTAGGAAAGTTTCTATTGTGACAGAGCTACCTACTAAAATTTTATTATTTGATATTTTAATTTTTTTTAATTCACCTATGGAACTTAACGAAATAATAGCGTGTTCTTTTTCGTTTATTATAGGTCTTTGAAGATTAAAATCAGTTCCGCCAGCTAAAAATCGAAAGTTTCTAATCTTAGTAAGGTTCTTTAATTCTTCTATTTTTAACGGATGATAATAAGTAACATTCCCTAATTTAATATCGTGCGTTTCTTCTTTAAAATATTTCTGCTTAATTTTAACTTTGTCTTTAGTAACTTTTTTGATTGCTTTTAATATTGGAGAATAACCTGTACATCTGCATAGATTACCAGAAAATGCATCGTTTATTGTATTGTCATTTATATCCTTATCAGAGTTAAGCAAGCTAACGCCTGAAATAATAAATCCAGGTGTACAATATCCGCATTGAGAAGCATTTTCTTGAGAAAAAGCAACTTGTAATGGATGAGGATCTTTATCATCACCTAAACCTTCTATTGTAACTATATTTTTACCAATAACCTGGCCTACTCTTACTAAACATGAATTTATTGGTTTGAAATTAGAGTTGTTTTCTTGATTAATTATAACTGAACAAGCACCACAATCACCTTCGGCACAACCCTCTTTTGTTCCAGTCATCTTCAAATTATTTCTTAACCAGTCTAAAAGTGTAATGTCATGATCAACATTTTTAACAGTTTCTTTTTTACCATTTATAAAGATGTTATTTATTTTCCCTGATACCAAAAGTTACCCCACAACTAATTATAATTGTAAGTATGATTATAGCTTTTATATTTTGTAAAAATCAATTAAAGAAGATGAGATATTATTCCAACAAACTTTCTCGTTCATCATTCCAACTTATAAAAACTTCATCTTCAATTTTAAATTTATTTTTAAGAAACTTTTCATCTGACAATTGAACACTTAGCTCACCAAACTTTTTGGTATCGCCACTAACTTTTACAATTTGACCTTGGAATTCTATTTCCTTAACTTTAAACGAATTTACGTTATTATTTTTGGTATTTTTTACTTCTTTCAATTGTAAATCTATGTGATCCATTCTTATCGAATAAGTTTTTCTATTTTTAGTAATGACATTATGACCGCCTACAAAAGAAGCTATAAATTTATTTTTGGGATTATTAAAAATTTCATACGGACTACCAACTTGTTCAATAATACCGTTATTCATTACAACAATCATATCTGCCAAGGCCATTGCTTCATCTTGCGAATGAGTGACATGTATAAAAGTAATACCAAGCTTTTTTTGCAGAACTTTCAATTCACTTCTCATTTTAATCCTTAAAAAAGGATCTAAAGCGGATAAAGGCTCATCTAGAAGTAGAATAGACGGATTAGTTATGAGGGCTCTAGCTAAAGCAACTCTTTGTTGTTGGCCGCCTGATAATTGAGCAGGTAACCGATCAGAAAATTCGGACATTTGAACTAATTGAAGCATTTTTTCAGCTTCAATGTTTCTTAGATCTTTTTGTAAGCCTCTCATTTTAAGAGCGAATCCAACATTTTCCAAGCATGATAAATGCGGGAATAATGCATAGTTTTGAAACATCATTGCTGTACCACGTTTGGCCGGAGATAATTCGTTTATAATATTGTTACCTAATAGAATATCACCTTCTGAAATTTCTTCATGACCAGCTATCATTCTTAAGGTTGAGGTTTTACCACAACCTGAAGGACCTAAGAGGCAACAATAGGTTCCTGCTGGTATCTTAAGATTAATGTTATTCACGGCTAAAGTTTTATCATATCTCTTTGTAAGAACAGCAAATTCTAAATCTTCTGCAGTATTCAAATTTTCACCTCTAAATTCCGTAAATTATTAAAACTTAATATTACAAAGTTGACTGGAATTTAATCAATATTTAAAATTTTAATAAAAGTGATTAAAAATTAAGCAGCATTACTAATCAGCCAAGAATCCTTTTTTAATTATATCATAAATGTAATTAACTACCATTTATATAAATACTAATGGAGGTTAAAATGACAAAAAATATTACTAGACGTAATATGTTAAA
>ERZ802824.1550-NODE-1550-length-12165-cov-11.2659_pt1 | contig 12165 bp, 9 predicted proteins | sample MGYA00345650_ERZ802824 | MGnify/ENA primary metagenome ERZ802824 (study PRJEB30503, sample SAMEA104212361) | marine metagenome | biome: Westerlies Biome; feature: [SRF] surface water layer (ENVO:00010504) within the epipelagic zone...; material: water... | reverse complement strand
GGGTATCTATACTTAACATATATGTTATCACCAGAAGCCGGAGTTGTATTAAATGTTAATGTTGTTCCGCTTAATGAATATATACTAGGACGTTGCAAAACATCATTTACATAAACGTCTATTGATTCTTCATCTGCTGGTGTGTCTGTTAATGTATAGTCAACTGTTGTTCCATCTCCTGTAAATTCTTGTGAAGTAGGAATGTTGCTAGATACAATACTATTATTAGTGAAAGAAAAGTTACCATTACCATCAGTTTGTAATACTTGTCCTGCTGTACCATCAAATATACCAAGATCTAATAAATCACTAATATCACTAGCAATTGTTATCCCTTTAGAACCAGCAGTAGTAACTGGAGTAAGTGTAATATTATTACCAGCACGTATATCAATTTCGTCAACTGCACTTGCAACAATATCAGTTGGTGTTGTATCACTAGCCGTGTCGTAAACGTGCCATGTTTTAAACATTGACTCAAGTGTAATTGTAACTGTGCCATCACTGTTGTCTGTTAATGCAAAACCACCATCGACATTAAATTTTAGTCCTGTTACATCTGATACACTTACATTAGATGTTGGATCATTAATCTCTTCAATTGTTAATGACGGTATTGCATTAACAATTTCTGTCAATGAGTCTAATGCTGCTGGATCTGTATTTGATATTATATTGGATACTTGTGTTTGTAGTGTGGCAATGTCAGCCGTAACACTTGACGATGCAGTACCCTTAGTACCAGAATATGTTGCACCAGATATATAAACACTTTTACCCGAGAAGTTTACACCATCGGGTAAGTTTGTACCAATAAAGTTTAATACACCTGATTGATAATCAAAGAACCATTCGTCATTGTTGCCACTACCAGTTGTAAATACTTTATTAGATAATGATTCAGCACCAGCGGCGTCACCGCTAGTATGAATATAAACATTTACAAGATACGTTGCACCAAATTCAGTTGGAATCCAATCTGTTATTCCTGTTTTCCAAGTTCTGTTAGTAGTTGCAGTAATATCAGCAGTACATTCAATAGCCGTTTGTATTGTTACTGGGCTAGTTGTAGTACTGGGCTTAACTGCTGGAATGCTACCAGACTCTGCCCATATTGTGTCACCACGTACTAATAACGGACTTGGTAAACTTTCATTGGCAGCAAGTTTGTTAGAATTAGTATCAGTTTTAGTTGCACCAAAACCAACTTTCTTAAATAGATAGTCTAACTTTTGATTATCGGAAATTGCCATTAACTAGCCTCCCCAATAGATATGCTTGTAATTTGCTTACCGCTTGCTAATGCTACTCTAACTAACACAACATTATTTGTTGCATTACTCATATTTTCACTACCCAGTGTCATTGTATAACTTGAATTAATACTTGAGCCTGTTGGTACTGTATCCGAACCTGTTAATGCACAACCATCACTACCGTTACCTCCGTTTCCAGTATCACTACCTGGAACACCTGCACCAGCATATTGACTTGTACAGTCTAGCCAGCCATTTAGTCCACTTGCAGTATCAACACCAGTACCAGGTGCTGCAATCCATAATCCTGCAATACCCGTACTGTTTATACTGATATTAAAGTTAGCAACAACTTGTCTACGGAAAGCAAAAGTAAAATACTGTGTTCCAGTATCCGAGCTTCTATCAGGACCTACTGGTAGATAGCCTGTACTATAATCAGTAGTATCATGTTTTAGTATACCCCAACGTACAGTTGCTTCTTGTGTTCCACTTACACTAATTGCACCAGTGAATGGTGTAGAAGTATAATTAGTAGAACTTGATATTGCTGGAGTATCTGTAGTAGAAGATATAAAGTCAGCAATACGGATTCCGTCATCAGTAATTACACCGTTACCTAACCCGCTTGCTACAGGTATATCGTCCTCTAAAACACCCGTAGGATTAGCAGTATGCACCTGTACAGCGGTGTTTGTTAGTTCTGCATAGTTTGAGCTACCATTTACATTATTCGCTTTAAATTTAAGCGTTTCAACTGCTTTAACACTGCTTGTAGTAATGTTAATTGTTTGGTCTGCTAATGCATATGACGAACCAAATCCAGTATTAGCATTTGGTATACCCGCTGTCAAATATGTTACTGCTTCTAGGTCAGGATACCCTTTATACTGTGTACTAATGGTAGCACCGCTTGTGCTTTCCGAATTAGTACCGTTAGCAATTTCAAATACATTATTTGTATCTCTGTATGCTTGACCAATCCAGTTAGAAAGTGATGCACCACTTAGTGTGAGTTGTGGGTTTCCTGTGTTGTAGTATGGAATTCCAGATATGTATCTGTAACTACCTGCGGTGCTTTCTGTCAAAGTAGCACTTGCTAAGTCAATAGTAGGAACGCTAGTTAAGTCATCACAAATAACTGTTACGTAGTTAGTATTTCCTGTTGCATCGTGCTCTATTCTTTGATCGTTAACACCAGTTGAGTATTCAGCAAATGGTTTAGTAATTTTTGCGTCAAATGTTTGATAAAATCCAGTGGGGTAAGTTGTAGAACTTATACTATCATTTGCATCACGTTGATCGCTAATTACTAAACTATCAAAAGTACCGTTTTCATTTAAGGAAGTAGTAAACGTCTTTGATCCATCTGCTGAACCGTTAACAATTGCTGTTGCAGTACCACTTAGACCATTATACACATTTTGTGCAATGCTGGTGTCAATAGTACCATTTATATATCTTCTTTCAGTACTTGTTTCCAAACTTGCTCCAGCTGAAACTGGTGACGTTGCACTATTGTCAGTAAAATTATTAGCTAGTTTTGGATCAATACCTTGTGTGGAATCTGTAAGTGTAATTGTTTTTGCACTTAGTCCGCTAGGTGCATTTGGCACTGCATTAACTTGAAAAGTTAAGCTGGCCGAATCTGTTTGAGCAGTTATATCTGGAGTACCTGTTGCAGTAAAATCTAATTGATAGTTACCAGGTGTTACTCCTGTAAAGTCATGTTGGACACTGTTTAGTCCTGCTTCGTTATCATTAGCACTGCCATCGTTCCAATCATATTCATGATTGTCACCATTTTCACTTGTGTTGTTTACAGTAACTAATGCTCTGTTTACGCCGTTATAATCTACGCCGTCATATACGTCATATTGATTATCACCATTTCTATCTGAAACTGTATCTGCACTACCCGAGATGTTTGCTCTAACATCGGGTTCTACATGAATTGTAAAGTTTGAACTTGAGAAAGGACTACTTGAGTGATTACTTAAAACTTGTAAGTTACCTGTATAGTCAGTTGGCGTACTGTTATTTGAAAGTGTATACTTATGAGTTATTGTTCTTCCAGTATCACCGCTTTGATTACTGCCTGCGTTTACTGTTGTAATTGTTCCATCACCAAAATCCCATCTATAAGTTGTTCCATATGTACTGTAACTTCCTATAGTATTTTCAGTGTTGTTAGTAAATGTTACTGTTAGTCCTGCATTTGATTCTTCATTAATACCTGTTGTAATGTTTGAAGTAGTATCAGGTGTATGATCATCGTAAATTTTATATGAAGCATCATCGTCTAATGGGAGTAATGATGGCGTAGCTGTGCTATGACTGTCTAATGTTAGTGTAACGGTTCTTTGTACTTCTGCTTCTGTACTAAGAGCAAACGTGTGGGCTAAACGTCCTCCGCCTACACCGCCTGCTACACTATCGCTATTAATAACATCATCTGCTGAGCCATCACCCCAATCCCATGTGTATTGAATTGTTGCTCCTGATGTGTTAGTTGTTGTATTTTCAAAATAGACAGTATCGCCATCATCCCAATATGTAATTGCGTTGCCACCTGTTGGTGCATCGTATACTACAAATGAAACTGCTGGATCGCCTGTAAAAATTGTTATATAATCTTCTCTTATTTTAGTAGAAGTTGAACCTGTTCCTGATCCACTATTATTGAATGCCGTTACTGTTACATCAAATGGGCTTCCTGTGTTAGTTGCGTAGGTATGAGTTGGAGTTGAATCTGAGGTAGCAGTTGTTGTATTTCCGTCACCCCAATTAATAGTATATCTGTTTGGATTTCCATCAGCAGTAATAGTAAGAGTAGAAGTTAAGCCTGCGCCGCCTGTAACAATGTCAGCAGTAAAATCAACACCTTTAACAAATGTATTATTTTGTACGTTTAGAAGTGCTTCGTTAATATCATCAATAGCATCACCTACTGTTGTAGTACTTAACCATCCTTCAATTGCACCATCTGTCCAACTACTATCTGAACTTACACCTAGTGTTAAATCAATAGCATTACTACCACTATTTGCTTCTAGGTATGCTTTTGTTACAAGATCTTGGGCGTCTACTGGATCAGATGCGTTTTTAACAATCTTCGCTGAAACATCAATGTTACTTGTAGATCCTGCATCTAATATTAGGTCAGATTCTGATTTAATTTTATCTGCCTGATGATTTATGTTTATAGCCAACTTCTTCTATTCCTCACAATTTCGCTTCGCTCTTGCGTTTTTGTATTTATTTTGTTTTTTCTAGCTTTGCTTTATGCTATGCTAGAACCATAAACAGAAAGAATAGACCAACCAGAACTTGTATAAATTAAATCTATACTTTGTCCTGCTGTTGTAAAAGATATTGTATTAAAACCATTTGCAGTATCTGGTGTTACAACTACTGTACCACTTGGTGCTGATATAACAACCATTGTTTTTCTTTCACCTGCTTCTCCATTTGCTAAACTTAATGCCAGGTCAGTACTTGCATCTATATACAACATTCCTGTTGTGCTTGAAGATGCTGAGTTTGTTACTGATTGTGGAATTGTTACTGCTTTTTGAGAATAAGATGTATTCCAAGGTTTTATAGTGCTACCTATGTTATATATAATTCCAGAGGCTGTGTTTGGAATAACATGGCTGCTTATATTGGCATTTATTGCCAACGAGCCTCCACCGTTGCCTAGTGATATTACATCTCCGTTTACTAAAAGGGTTCCACCTACATACATATTACCTGATGTATAGTGTCCTCCTTTAATATGGAGTGCAGCGCCGACTGGGTCAACTGGAGATACGCTAACGTCTAATGCGTTAGTGCTTTCAATTACTAGTGTTCCAGAATCTGGGTTAATGTGTGATGACATAATACTTCTTCCTACTACTTCCTATTATTATATATGTATTTATCAAAGACAGAAGGTTTTGGCTGCTCAAAGAAAAAGACGCCCTAAAGCGCCTTTTAAAAATAAGCAAAATAGGTAGGACTCGGTTATACCTACAAGCACGTACACAGAATACCATTCTATCACGCACAACCTAGTTCCGCTCGGTAGAGCAATGTGATCCTTAGTCTCTCAACTTTGAACCTGGGTACCACCCCTAACTAGTCAAGTTCGACCCTTCTGGTAAAGGCCTCTTCCTTGCACTATAAACAAAAGTTAATTATTCTTTTGTTGCTATGTACTTAATATACAACGTTTTTGCATAAAGGTCAACCTTTTTTTTTTAAAAAATTAAATTTTCTGTAATCTAGGGTCAGAACTTAGCATATTCTTGTCAGCACGTGGTCTTGACAATGGTCTTTGCAGTTGTTTTTTGTGAATTGCTTTGTGTGATCGTTTAGTACGCTCTTTTTTACGAGCTATTTCGAAGTCTCTATGATTCATAACACTCTTCCTTTTAAAGTTAAGTGCGTTCCTTCGCTAGTGCTACTTCCGTCCTATTATAGGATGAACGTGAGAAAAAAATAGGCCCAATAAAGGGCCTATTTTCATATTGAATATGTATTCTAGTAAAATATTACTGGAATGACAAGTTACCTGAGTTAACATCAATTTTAGATAGGTAATCAGCTGCGTTACCAAGAGATGAAGCTTGGTTGTTTAGCTCAACATAACCATAACGTGTCATAAATGATACTGTTGGTTCGAATGTTGCCGGATCTAATACTGTGCCTGAGCTCATTAGTGGGATGTATGGGCAGTAAAATGCTGCTGCATCAATCTCACCGTCGCCTTTATAGCCAACTAGTACTGGAGCATTGTCTGCCGCGTACTGGTCAACAAAAACACGCATAGTGCCGTTCAAAGTACCAACAAATTTAGTGTTAGTTGGAGCTTCGAATGGTCCTTCAGTTGTTCTTGCGAACGCTGAAGTTGTTGCACTTTGTAGTACAGTTAACATTGTTGGTGAAATAACAACGTAGTTACCTGCGCCTCTACGTGTACGTGCTGCGATTAAGTTAGCTGATCTGTTAATAAGAACTGCCAACGCCGCATGCTGGTCTCCAACAAACGTTGCTGTACCAGAAACGTTACCCTGGTCATATGTGTCTGTTGCCGTACCCGCTAGTGTGCGAAGTGAAGTTAAAACTTCTTGATCAATCTCAGCAGTAATTTCTTGTGCAAGTGCTTGCATAATTTCTGCTTCAACGTCTAGACCGTGCATTGAATTAGCGTCTTGAGCCGCTTCAAAAGTCCAACGTGCTGATAGTTTACGTGTTTTAGCTTCAACAGTTTGTTTCAATACTTGGATTGAAAGTTTCTTACCAGCTTCTGCTTCTAGTGAAGAAGTTGAAGTTGCTGTACCTGTTGATGCGTCACCTGAGTAACCTTTTGCAATTGCGAAAGGTGATAGTGCTTCATCACCAGCTGTTACGCCAGCTGCTGTTTGGCCATATCTTACTCTTAATGTGTGAATTTGTCCTACTGGACCTGTCATAGGTTGTACACCTACTAGTTCGTTTGCGATAACTGTTGGCATCACACGACGAATAACTGGAAGAATCACTTTGTTAAGTGATGCAACGTTACCTGCCATAGTTGTGCCAGCATTAGCTGATTCTGAAAGGTAGCCCTTAGTGTTTTCTAGGACTGATTCCATTACAACCTTTTTGTTACCTTCTAAGCCATCTGTAAGGGCGTCTTTTGTTACGTCCCAATTTTCAAATAGATTCTGTGTCATTTGGAATTCTCCTTAGTTGATTCCTGCTAACTTTTTAAGGTTAATAATTTCGGCTTTACTATCAGTTTCCTGAGTCGTGTCTGCCTTGTTACCGGTAATCTCAGTCTTCTGAGATTCTGTTAGTTTCTGTGATTTAACTGGGCTTGATTCGTTTAATACTGTTGGTAAGTATTTGTTGAATTGAGCTTTAAGTTTACTTGTGCTTACGCTTTCAAGTAAATTGTTCATTAATTCACGCTTATCTTTAGATAGTGGAGACATAAGTTCAGTCATAACTGCCTCACGCTCACGGCTTTCATTAATTTTAGCAACTTCGTTTGTTGCTTCAGTAATTTTTGCCTCTCTATCTGCAATTTCTTTTTGTGATTCGTCAAGTTGACTTTTCACATCTGAAAGTTCTTTTGAAAGTTTTGAAATATGTGTTCCTTCAGCTATATGAGAACTCATAAACTCAGCTGCAAAAGTTTCGAACAATTTACGTCCAAACATATTTTCTTTTGCTTGCTTAATATCTTCTTTTAACGTACCTAATTCTGTTGACAATGTTGTATCAACAATACTAGCTAGTTTGCCAGAAGCTTTGTTTATAAAGTCTTCTTTTGCTTTAGTAATCATTTCTTTACCTTCCGCGACAAGTTTTACCTTTTGTTCAATAAGGTCTTTCTTGTCATTATGGAATTCATTAAGTTCCGAAGTAAGTTGTTCCATTACAAAGTCTTCCAACTTTTCAAAGTTACCTTCTTGAAGTTTTCTGTCTTTGCGTAGTTCTGTAATTTCCTTGTTAAGTGTTTCCATAACAAACTTATCAAGTATTTCTGCATGCTCTGAAATTTGACGTTTATACTCAACTTGAGCTTCTACTGCCGCTTTTTTGTCCGCTGCAAATTCTTTCAATTCAGTGTTAATTGTATCTGATACCATGGCATCTAGTGCTTCCACCATTTGCGTTTTATCAGTTTCATATCTGTTTGCGAATTCTTCACGTAATTCAGCAGTAATCTCTTCACGAGCTTCTGTTAAACGTTCTTCCCATGCTTCTGAAAGTGTTGAACGCACTTCCTCAGAAAGGACTTCTGAACTTAGGAGTTGTTCTATTGCATTATTAGCCATCTAGCTTCTCCTAATGTTTAGTTTTTCAATGAACTTTAATACTTCCTTCTGGAGGTATGTTTCGGCTACATTATCGTGTTTTGCCGCAGCAGCAACGTCAAGTAAGATGTTACCACGATGACCATTCATAATTTGTTCATATAAAGGATCTGGGTAGGCATCTGGTGCACTTGGGTTAGCAACAATATCAACAGTTTGTATTTCAAAATCACTGACATTACCGCTTTCTGCTACATTACCACTACCTCTTGACGAAACGCCAAGTTTTACTCCATTCTCTAATAGGGTTTTACAAATATTTCCCATCGGAGTAGGTAGCAATTTTAAACGACCATAACCGTCTTGACCGTCCATCCACATTTTTTCGATCATATGGGATACACGGTCTAAATTAACTTGCAAATCATCTGGATGATCTGCTTCGCCTAATACTGAATAACCAGTCTCAATTTTTTCTTGTATTGCCTTAACGGCTTTTGAAATTTCATTAACTGGATAAACTCTACTATTCTGATTACGCTTGTCACCTTGTACAAAGATACCTTGCATAAACAAGTTCTTACCTTCCTGATCTGACTCAGTAATGATCTTCGCTTGATCGTAACTTAGGTTCTCTTTAAGTGTCAGCATAATTAGTTACTCTTGCCTTTTTTCTCAGCGCCGTGTCCTTTTGGTTCTGCTTTAAGATCGCCTGCCTCTTGTGGGCCGTCCACGTTCATATCTTTAGCATCGCCTACTAGGCCTTTACTGTCGCCGCCTTCAGATTTCTTAGACATGTCTACTGCTTTGCCGCCCATGTCGTTCTTACCTGCAACTGGTGACGCTTTACCGTCATCGCCTGCTGGCATACTTACTGGAGCTGCTTTTAGTTCTGCACCTTCTTCGATTTCTTTTGAGTCTTCATCAGTTTCAGCATCAGTTTCTTCCACTACTGGAGCTTCTGCAACTGCTTCTTCCATTTCTGGTTCCATTTCTGGTTCCATTTCTGGCATAGCTTCTTCTTCTGAATCACCCATTACTTTGGCAAATTCTGCTTTAAGATCAGCTAGTGCGTCTTCGACGTTTACTAACTTATCTTCAATTTCTTCATGCTCTTCTTCGTGATCGTCTGTTTCACCGTCACTGTCGAAGTCCATGTCGCCATCTTCATCAGATAGTTCCATTTCAGCTTCTGGCTCTGTTAGCTCAGATTCAGGTGCGTCATCGCCCTCTTCATCTTCGCCGTACATTTCCTCGGCTTTAATTTCCTCATCGTCTTCTTCGATGTCGTCGATAAAGTCGTCAGCTTTTTCTCCGCCGATCGCTTCATCTATTTCTTCTTCCGCTACTTCATCTTCTACAACTTCGTCTGCTTCGACTAAATCGTTCCAAATTTCACGTGCTTTTTCTACAAATGCTTCGTGTAAAAGGTCAGAAGCTTTTGCCTCTTCACCATTAACTAGGCTTTCTATCACTTTAATATAACGTTCGCGAGTACTCATTTGACATTCTCCTTTATCGAGGTTATAACGTATGTATTTAAGAAGTCTTGGCGTAAACCAATACTTAATACAAAAAAAACCGCGGTTTTGACGCCACGGTGAGGGTTTTTGGCATTATAAGTATATATTACTTACTATGCTTCGGGGCTAGCGCCGTACTGTAGTTGCACATCTTCTATCTTATCTGCATGCTCACTACGAGTCATTTCACGTCTATTACGCATCTTATTTAGATGTTTTAACGTCAATTTAGGTCTACGAGTATCATCCTCGTCCCATTTATTGAAGTTATCATCTTGTTCGTTTTGTGCTAATTCATTAAATCGCATCGTCTGGTACTCCTGTGTCTCCACCTGTGTCGGCATCGCCACCGTCTGTTGGTAGATCATCTAATCCTTCGTCACCGGCATTCTCTGCTCCTACATCTGTAGGTTCAAAACTATCTACGTCTGAGCCTCTTAGACCCATTCCGCCTAAGTCGCCTGTTGCCGATCCGGCTGGCTTGTTACCAGCTTGATTTTCTTCTTTCCACATTCTTTCATTCTCAACCATTTCTTCTTCGTTGAGTCCCAAGTATCTTTGAAGTATAAATCTCTTAGATAAGTATGGAACTGCTTCAATAGAACTGAATAAGTTTGCCTTTTGAGCATCAATTTCAATGTTTCTATATTGTGAGAAGCTTTGTGGTTCAGTAAATGATAAATTAAATAAACTAGCACTAACATCTAGTCCTCTGTGCTTACAGAATAATTTAAACTCGTGGTCTAATGTTTGTTGTAGTGTTAGTTGTAATCTTTCGCAATACTTTGCAAAACGGAATTCTTGGATCATTGCAGTACCAATACGTCCGTCATTAAACGCCGCTATACCGTCTTCACTTCCAGTAGGAAGGTACGATGTTGGTACACGAAGTCCACGCATTAACTTGTTATTAAAGTACTTTAAATCATCAATCTCACCAAGGTTTTCACCGCCCGGTAATACTTCAACTTTTGATCCACGTCCTTCTGCTGTTTGGGCAAAGAAGTAATCTTCCATAATTGATAATGGGTTATATGAAGCGTCAACAACTTTTGTACCACCACCACTCATATTTGGAATACGTGTTTGGTGTACTTCGTTTTTAACTCTTTCTACAAAGCCCATTGCCTTGTGTGCTGGCATGTTACCAACATCAATATAAAATACTCTACGCTCTGGTGCACGTTGTACACGATAGATAATAATACTGTCTTCTAATAATTCTTTTTGTTTGTATACTTTAAACACTGGCTCTAATATACTATCACCAAATGGCCAGTTACTGTTCATACCATCACTTAAACTAACATGTACTATATGTTTTGAATCTACTGCAAACTCTGAGTTTTGTCCACCTGATGAATTTGGCGTTACAATTCCTGCATTTCCTTTGCCAACTGTATAACCTGTTGTTGGATTTACCGCAGTTGCATCAGAATGTTTTTTAGTATCAGTTGCAACCATATCTTGTAAATTAAGTGCAATATTTTTAATAATGTACTGATCAATTTCTCTGCCTTCGCTTTCGTTAACAATAGCTTTAGCAACATCGCCTGGTTGTACAAATATAAGTTTATATGTTTCTGGATCTCTAATAAAAAACTGATCACCGTATTTGATACATGATCTAAACATAGTAAATATTCTACGTTCAAAGTTATTAATATTAACCCACTGTTTTAGTGTGGTTTCTAATGCAGTTATTTCTGAATCTGTTGGAGTTGTTTTATAGTTAATTTCAAAAGGCAAACTTGATTCTGGGTCTACTTGTGTACTAAATTCTGCGATAGTATCTAATGCCGCATTAATTTCACTGTCTTGATCCATTTGATCATACTGTGTATAACGCTCAATACGATTCGGTTGGCCCGAATATACTTCTGGTAACCAACTTTGCCAGCGGTTTGTTTTAGCATTACCACTGCTACCGCCAGATGGGTCGTATTTTGTAAAATGTTTTTTCCAACTCATAATGTGTGCCTTTTATTGTATTTGTATTTATCCATATCTTATTGATGCTGTCCTACTGCATCATTATAACTATGATTCAAATCATTTCTATTTTCTATTAATGCTTTATCTTCGTGTACTTTTATTTGTTTATTAATTGCATCTAATTCTAACTGGGTATTCCTCATCATTGCAGAAATCAAATCAGGTCTACCTGCAGCCATTTTATTACTAATTGTACGCTCTTTCATAACTTCTGTCAACCTATCTTTTAGCTCAGGTAACGTAAGTTCGGCTATTTGTGCTAATACTACGTCATTTAGCCCTGTATTTGACGTTGCTACTTCGGTTGCACCTCCAGAATCTGGTGATACAACTTGATTTTCTGTATTGTTTTCATTATCGTATCCAAGAAGATCTACACTTCGACTAAGATTATCATTTGCAATAGCGTTTTGACTGTCGTCATACTCTTCTACAGTTGTCTCAGAATTAATGGTGAGATTTTCAGGAGCAACTTCTTCTTGATTAGTGGTTACGTTTGTTGTTTCTGGGTTTTCTTGTTTATAGTCTTTAAATAGATCAGCAAAGAAACCTGCACCACTGGCTAGCATTTCTGTTGTAAGTTCTAATTTAGAAGCCAGG
>ERZ802824.1548-NODE-1548-length-12171-cov-14.6621_pt1 | contig 12171 bp, 11 predicted proteins | sample MGYA00345650_ERZ802824 | MGnify/ENA primary metagenome ERZ802824 (study PRJEB30503, sample SAMEA104212361) | marine metagenome | biome: Westerlies Biome; feature: [SRF] surface water layer (ENVO:00010504) within the epipelagic zone...; material: water... | reverse complement strand
TATGCATTTGCAGCACCGTCCATTAACCTCAATTCAAATCTGCCAGAGTCTGGAACTCTAATCATATGGGTGCGGTTATTTCCTCCATAAGTTATTGAACTTGGAGACCATGTGGCTCCAGAGAGAGTTCTTGGCGCATTGATACGCTTATAGCTATTTATTGTTGGATTAAAGATTGCTGTCAATTTATCAGCACTGTGCATAATGCCACCTAAGAATTGATAAGCAAGGGAAGATAATCCTAAACCTCTACTATCATCATCTCCATTGAATAAGTTTTTAGAGCCATCAAGACTCCAGATAGAGAGGTGGGAATGACAACCATTTCCTGTGAGATGACTGAAAGGTTTAGGCATAAATGTAGCGCGCATCCCATGCAGTTCTGCAATCGATTTAACCATAAATTTAAAAAATACCTGACGATCTGCAGTAGTCAGAGCGTCATCAAAATCCCAGTTCATTTCAAATTGGCCATTGGCATCCTCGTGATCATTTTGATAGGGACCCCAGCCAAGCTCAATCATGCTGTCGCAAATTTGTTTGATCACTGGATATTGTCGCATTAATGCTTGCTGATCATAGCAAGGCTTACTCTGTTGGTCTTTATCATCAGCAATATCAGTGCCGTCATCATTAATCAGATGGTATTCACATTCAACGCCAGTTTTCATTCTGAAGCCTTGCTTTTCAGCCTCAGCTAACTGTCGTTTTAGAGCAACGCGTGGAGAGGCCTCTACTGGCTTTCCATCCATCCACAAATCTGAGGCCAGCCAAGCAACTTCTGGCTTCCATGGCAATTGAATTAAACTATCTGGATCTGGAATGGCAAACATGTCAGGGTGAGCAGGTGTCATGTCGAGCCAAGCAGCAAATCCTGCAAAACCAGCGCCGTCTTTTTGCATATCATCAATAGCCCTTGCAGGAACTAATTTAGAACGAAGACTGCCGAATAGATCCACAAAGCTAATCAGAAAATATTCAATACCCCTGTCTTTAGCGACCTTACTAAGTTTAATTGCCATACATCCTCCTATCTGTCATATCTTTTAAGTAATTTTAATTAGCTTACATCCCATTTTTTCCAGGAATCCAGCTTGTCCCTGCGAGAGGAACTCCAGCCATAGCCGCAGCTTCCATTGTTAATGCTACCATATCCTCTGGTTCCAAATTATGAACGTGACTTTTACCGCAGGCACGAGCTAAAGTTTGTAACTCAAGTGTGAGAACATTGATATAGTTCGCCAGTCTTCGACCCCCTAAAATAGGATCCAGTCTTTTTGCTAGTTCAGGATCTTGTGTTGTAATTCCAGCTGGATCATTGCCTTGTTGGTAATCATCCCAAAAGCCAGCAGCTGAACCGATAGCCTTATATTCATCATCAAACTCTGGGCTTTGATCTCCTAACGCAATTAAAGCGGCAGTGCCTATTGAGACTGCATCAGCGCCAAGAGCCAAAGCTTTTGCAACATCAGCGCCACTACGAATACCCCCAGAAACTATCAACTGAACTTTGCGATGCATATCCATTTCTTGAAGAGCCTCAACAGCCATTCTTACAGCCGGCAGTGTTGGAATGCCAACATGCTCAATAAATACATCTTGAGTAGCAGCCGTTCCACCTTGCATACCATCAACAACAACTACATCTGCTCCAGCTTTAACCGCAAGCGTCACATCATAAAATACGCGGGTTGCCCCAACTTTGACATAAATGGGTTTCTCCCAGTTTGTGATTTCCCTGAGCTCCTGAATCTTGATTTCAAGATCATCTGGCCCTGTCCAGTCGGGATGTCGACAGGCTGAACGCTGATCAATTCCTTCCGGTAGATTTCTCATTTCTGCAACCCTTGGAGAGATTTTTTGACCTAATAGCATACCTCCGCCACCTGGCTTTGCCCCCTGGCCAAGAACTATTTCTATTGCATCAGCTCTTCTTAAGTCGTCTGGATTCATACCGTACCTGGAAGGAAGATACTGATAGATAAGAGTTTTAGAATGCCCTCTCTCTTCAGGAGTCATTCCTCCATCACCAGTTGTGGTACTTGTTCCAGCAAGTGTAGCGCCTCTTCCTAAAGACTCCTTGGCCTGCGCCGAGAGTGATCCAAAACTCATACCAGCAATAGTGACTGGTGTTTTTAAATGGATAGGATTTTTTGCAAATCGATTTCCCAAAACCACTTCAGTGGTACATTTTTCTCTATACCCCTCCAAAGGGTAGCGAGAAGTTGATGCCCCAAGAAAAACCAAGTCATCAAAGGTAGGAATATCTCTTTTTGCACCAAAACCTCGGATATCATAAATGCCTGTTTTTGCAGCGCGTTGAATTTCAGCTATGACGTGTCGAGGGAAAGTTGCTGATTCTATTAACGTTGGATTATCTTTACTCATGATCTAGTCTCCTTAGTATTCATCGACTTGGTCAATGTCAAAATTATATAATTTCCTTGCCGAGCCATATCTTTTGAACTCATCAACAGCGTAATTCATTTGTGCCTTGTCTAAAAGTTTAGCTAACTCTTCCTTGTGTTCTTTTTTCATGTCTTTTTCAACACAATCTGTTCCCAAACTTTTGACCTTTCCTCGGACATAGATTTTTGTCTCGTAGATAGAGTCTCCAAGGGCATCTCCTGCATCACCACACACAACAAGACTTCCAGACTGTGCCATAAAAGCACTCATGTGTCCGATGTTTCCACCAACAACAATGTTCACGCCCTTCATTGATATGCCGCATCGTGAGCTCGCATCACCCTCAATAACAAGGAGTCCACCATGTGCAGTTGCAGCTGCATACTGTGATGCATTTCCCGTCACTCGAACCTCACCAGACATCATATTTTCAGCAAGGCCAGGTCCAGCATTTCCATTAATTTTTATGGAGGCCTCTTGATTCATTCCTGCGCAGTAATATCCAACATGGCCATTGATCTCTACATCGACTTCTTCTGTAAGTCCAACAGAAAGAGCATGCTTGCCAACAGTATTATTGACTATGAATTTATCACCACTCGAGCCCCCTTGTAATTTTTCATTAAGTTCTCGAATAGTACTTTTATTTAGATCTATAGTGGCCATATTAATTCCTCTTCCAACTGTAAATTTGGGTTGGTTCAGGCTCCCAGATTCGTGCGTTTTCAGCCCCAGGTAAAGTTGCGATTGCTCGATACTCTGAAGACATAGCTGCCCAGTCATCTGTCTCTGCCATGATTGCTGGCTTACATCCAATTGGATCTCTCATAACCGCAAAGCCATCCTTGGTTCCAATGGCGAAGGTATAAAATCCATCTAAATCCTCTATAGCATGGTTCAATGCCTCATCCAGGTCATCACCCTCACTTAAACGCCAACTCAAATAGCCCGCCGCAACCTCGCTATCATTATCTGTTTTAAATTGAACGCCAGCACGTTTGAGCGTTTCACGAAGACGATTATGATTGGATAGAGAACCATTGTGGACTAGACATAAATCTTGGCCCGTAGAAAATGGATGAGAATGCTCAGTAGTAATAGCACTCTCAGTTGCCATACGTGTATGCCCTAGGGCGTGAGTTCCTGTCATATTTTTAATATCAAATTGTTCTATAAAGTCTGCAGGGTTCCCCTTTCCTTTAAAGATTTCGATATTACTCCCTGCACTTGTAACACTTAAGTCTTTCCAATTATCATGAAGCCAATCCTGAACTTTATCAAGAGATGAGCTTAGAGAGAGAACGGCATGGTTTTGATTCACATAAAATTTATCAACTGAAAAATTTGTATGGACCGATTTTTCAAAGTTTTCCCAATCAAACTCTGAATCTTGAGCAAGAACGGTAACTTTACAGCCAGCTTCATTTGGGTCTCTATAGACAGCCATACCAGCGCTATCAGGTCCACGCTCTGTCATCTCGCTTAACATAGGAGCTACGAGAGCTCCAAGTTGAGATTCAAGCTTAGGATTCTTAATAAAAAGTCCAACAATTCCACACATATTTACTCCAAATAAAAAACGTCTTTTTTGAATGATGGTAATTCAAAAAATGATAGTTTAAATTAAAAACGTACTACATTTTTGGTAATGACTTTATTATCTAGTAGAGTCTTAAAAACTCCTGAACTTCCCAGTCAGTTACTGCCTGATGATATCTATCCCACTCATCTTTCTTGTATGAGAAAAACTGGAGTAGCATCGAATCACCTAATACCTCTTTTGCAAAATCATCTTCGTTCAGTGCCTCAATGGCTTCTAAGAGATTACGAGGGAGTGATTTGATGTTTGATGCCTCCATTTCTTCAGGGCTTAAAGTATAAAGATTTAGATTTAGAGGCTTACCAGGGTCAATTTTATTTTTAATTCCATCTAATGCTGCTGCAGTTGTCAGCGCTAGAGACAGGTATGGGTTCATACACATATCTGCTGCACGATTTTCAATACAGAAACGATTCTGAGGAAGACGAATCATACAAGAGCGATTGTTGTCTCCGTAGGCCATTGTGGTCGGTGCCCATGTATAAACTCCTCCCTCAAATCCTCCCACGATTGGAACTAGTCCATTGTATGAGTTTACCGTTGAGCAGGCAACTGCTGTAATTGAAGTGCCATGCTTAATTAAGCCTCCAACAGCATGGTAGGCTAAGTCAGAAAACTTACCATCTTTTCCTTCAAAGATATTTTTGTTATCTTTATTGCTGGTCATACTAAAGTTAATATGGGCACCGGATCTCCAATCACCAATGGTTGGCTTTGGCATAAAGGTAATAAACATCCCATATTTTTTAGCCACTTCTTTGAGTAGCACTCTCAAGAAAACTAATCGATCCGCCATCTGCAGAATGTCGGTATAGGTGAAGTCTAATTCAAATTGTGAATATGCACCCTCACAGACAACATCCTTCATTTCCCAACCAAGGTCATTGACGATATCTATTAGTTCTTTAAGAAACTCCATAGAATCTATTGAGTACTCAACGTCATATCCAAAAGCCTGCCTTCTAGGCCTCAAACCCTCACCTGGTAATGGATCATCATCGACTGCCTTAACGGGCTGACCATCCTCATATCGCATTGCAATAAACTCTGGCTCAATTCCACAAAAAGCTTTGTAACCAACATCATCTGCATTCTGAACAGCTCTTTTAAGGGTCTGACGAGGGCATAAATTATATGGCTCACCTTCCCACCACAAATCAGAAAAAACCCAAACACAAGTTTTATCCCATGGGCAAATGACTAAACTATCTAAATCAGGAACAGGAATTTGATCTGAGTCATTAGGGCCTAGTTCTGGAACAAACGACACTGAATGGACAGCAAATTGTGGACCTTTTCCAGCACATAATGCTTCAAATTCAGCAAAAGGGATTGGTTTTGTTTTTGGGAGACCAAGCATATCAATCCAACAAGAGAGGATATATTTGATGCCAGCCTTTTCAAGTCTCGCCTTTTCTTCTGCAACGCGCTTTTTTGAGGGAAGCGCGTCAGCCATCTTCGTGTGATAAATCTTATTCATGTTTCTCCTTCTTTTCTTTTTTAATTAATTTTAAATTTTCTCTTGAGACTTTAATAAAAACTGATTTTTAAAAGTTGAAAGGCCCTTCATGACCTCAACGTCTTTAATGTCGTCATTATTAAAACAATGCTCTTCGAGAAAATGACTCAATGTGTCATCACTCTCTGATGCGATCTCAACTAGTAAGTCGTATCTTCCAGTCACCCACATAATAAATACTATTTCATTACAACTCTCAAGCCTCTTGGCAACCAAACTTGGACTTGAACTTGAGGCAACTTTTATGCCGAGCATTGAATCAGTCGAGTAGTTTATTGCAGAGCGATCAACCAGCGCTTTAATTTGCAACACTCCAGCATCTTTCATTCGGTTAACTCTATTTCTGACTGTGCCTTCTGAGATATCTAGGGTATTTGCAATCTCCTTAAAAGGTAACCTACCATCCAACTCAAGCAAATCTATGATTTGTTGATTTAATTTATCCTTCAATGTGTCTCTTGTAGGTAAACGAGAGTTCACATCCTGACTTGAATCATTATTTTGGTTTAAGTTTAATAGTCGACTACTTGAGCTACTCATATCGATTCACTAGTTTTGTGGCATGTCCTCTGGGTCTATTCCAGGGACGAAAGTAATGCCAGCTTGTTGCTTCCAATCATGAGGATAGGCCGCATAAAAAATAATGCATTTCTCATCACACTCATAAGCAATCGAATTGTCTTTTGGAATATACAACACATCACCTGGGTTGCATTCATAGGCAACTCCATCACAGGTCAATCTGAACGTCCCTTCCATACAATAAATAATCTCATCACAAGTTAACTCCCAGGGAACAGAGACTTCATTCAGGAAGTTAAGACCGCCACACATCGTGTCGCTCACTGCACTTGTAACAAAAGGCTTAATGTAACTTTTGCCTGGCTCAAGGGTATGAAGGCGATGCTCAATCTCACTAAATTTATAGAGTTTAGGTTTGTTATCTTTCATCATTTTTCCTTATTCAGTTAATTCAAGTTTTTCATTTAGCTCTACAACATAGCCATCTGGATCTTCAATAAAAGCAAGAATTCTAGTTCCTGCATTCATTGGTTTTGCTGGACTCAGTATCTTGGCGCCACTGGCCTCAAGATCTTCAACAGCTTTATAAACATCTGGGGTCTCTATACAGATATGGCCCCATCCATTGCCCTTATCATAGTGCTCTTCCTGATCCCAGTTGTGAGTAAGTTCTAGAGCTGGAAACTCTATTTCTGGACCATAGCCCACAAAAGCATTTGTATAGCGCCCGCCAGGATAGTCTGTTTTTCTTAAAACATGCATACCTAATATGTCACAGTAGAATTGAATGGATTTATCCAAATCAAGCACTCTCATCATTGTGTGTGCTAACCTATAATCACTATTGAAATTTTCATTTGTCATAATTACTCCTCATTGATAATTTTTATTTTGTTACTGCATCTGCAATCATTCGCTGGAATGCTCTAACACTATCCTCCCAGTATGGTGAAAGCAATCCCCCATCCTTTGAAACTGGAGAACGCCTTCCAAGCTGCATCCTTTCGCAAATTGCATGGTCTTCTTTATGAACGTCCCACCAAAGCTTCTTAATTTCATCTACAGATTGATCTGAAATAGCCTTCCCATCGGTAGTATAGATCACCCTTTTTTGAAGCGTATGGCCAGAGTCGACAGGGACATTTAAATAAACTCCAATCTGGTCAGGAAAGTATCTACCAATAATAAAATTAGGAAATAAAGTCAGGTACCTTGAACTCACCGAGAGACTGCCTTCTACCTTGTCCTTATCATCTAGGTCAATTGCACTCCCTACGCATACACCATCAACTATTGTGTAGTGATCCTCAAGTGGCTGATTCGTTGTAGTTCTATGAACAAACTGAACATGGTATGGCTCAATAAAGTTTTCCATGAGAAACTTCCAATTGGTAGCAATCTCACCAAAATCAAGAGTTGCAACAGGGGTCACTTTTTGGAAATCAATGTCTTTAAAGTTATTAATTAATGGCTTGGCATAGTCCTCAAAGTCTTGACCGTCGTCACTCAAGTTAATAAAGATCCAGTCATTCCAGATGGCTGTTCTTACAGACTGCAATCCATGTTTAGACATTTCAAAACCCTCTGGCTGATGTTCTCTTCCTCCAAAAAAAGGCGTAGCGCAAAGATCTCCATCAAGATTATAGGTCCATGAGTGATAGGGGCATGAAAGCATCGCACCAACATTGCAGGCCTCATCAACTAACTTTAAACAACGATGTGAGCAGGCATTATGAAAAGCATTCACGATTCCATTCATGTTTTTCATGAGCAGAATTGGCTGTCCAGCGATTGTAATTGGTATAGCATCTCCGGGCTCTTTCAATTCATGAACGAAGCCTGCAAATACCCAACTCGAAGAGAATAAAGATTCACACTCAGCATTAAAGAAATCTTCGCTCGTGTAAGCCCAACTTGGGAGCCCGTGTTTAAGATCATTCTCCTCATTGAATGAAGACAAATTATTTTTAATAATTGATGAATCCATACTTCTAAATAAATATTTTGATTGTGAAATTATAGACCTAATTATTACTTATTAAGTAAATACTTCAAGATAAATTACTAGTATGGTCATTTTTTACGTAAAAATTGATTAATATGTAAATATCTTTGGTATTATTTGAGCAAAAAAGTTACATTCATAAGTGGGGTCTAGAGGTTTGAGTACCGATAAAAATAACATAGCAGTTGAATTAACTGGCTTTTCAGGATACGAATTAAAACACTCAAAAGAGTTTGATGAGGAAATCACTCTTATTGGTCCAGGCACAAAAGCGGGAGAGTACTTTAGGCGCTACTGGCACCCAATTTATATATCATCAGAACTCGGAGACTTGCCAGTAGCTATTAAAATTTTAGGTGAGGATTTGGTTCTATTTCGAGACAAAAGTAAGCAACTCGGATTAGTTCATAAGCATTGCCCTCATCGCCAAGCTTCACTTGAATTTGGAATTTGCCAAACTAATGGGATCAGTTGTTGCTATCACGGCTGGCACTTTGATGTGGATGGCAAAATTTTAGAAGTCCCCGGCCAGTCAGAACACATCCAAAAGATCATAAAAGAGAAGGTTCAGCTTGGCGCCTACCCAACGCATGAGTTTAAGGGACTTATTTTTGCTTACCTTGGCCCAAAGGAAAAGAAGCCTGAATTTCCAATGTACGATAGTCTAAATTTTGATGATATGGAAATGGTTCCCTACAAAGCTCCATTTAATTGCAATTGGCTTCAAGTTCTCGATGCGATTGTCGACCCAATTCATACAGCATTTCTTCATTCAAATATGAGCCGACAACAGTTCTCTGAGGGATTTGGTGAAGTTGGACAGATTGATTTTGTTGAAAGAGATAGCTGGATTCTTGGCTGCAATACTAGAAGAGTAGGCGACAATGTTTGGTTCAGAATTAATGAAGTTGTCCTCCCTAACTTTACTCAAGCAGGAGCCGCATTTGCTGCGGACGGAACAAAAGAAATACTTTATGGCCGAAGTTCATTTACAAGGTGGGTAGTTCCAATTGATGATGAAACTACAATCTGCTATGCCTGGGCTAACTTTGGTGAACGTGGTGATCCTCATGAATACAATACGCCTGAAGGGCCTGAGCTGATAGAACAGGGAGAGCTATTTGATAGGCCTTATGAAGAGCGTCAAAGATTTCCTGCAGATCGAGAAGCTTGCGAGGGAATGGGCCCAATTAATATTCATCAAAATGAAAATCTTCTTGCGAGTGATCAGGGTGTTGCGATGATGCGACAAAGAATAAGAGAACAAATCAGAAACCTTGCTGATGGCAATGATCCACTCAGTGTCGCCGATTTAAAGAAAGCACCAATACCAACGTATGGAGGTGATTCTGTCATCAATATTCCAAAAATTGATGAGGATGAAAACGCTTTCTTTAGTAAACTTGCTCATGAATTCATTAAAATTCAGTTTGATGTCGACGGCAAGACTGAACAAGAGAGATTTGAAATTGTTACTAATAAGCTTAAAGAAATTCAATCTAGAGAGAATTCATAAACGAGCAACGATGCAATGGTGAGTGATAAAAAAATTAGAGTCCACTTTAAGAGCAATCATGCAGATCCTGATTCGTTCCCCCCAACCATAGAGGGAGAAAGTGTATTTGCGCTTACAAAAGAGAGGTATGAGAAAGCGATTGAAAATTATCCAGACTTGAGAGATAAGATTGATCCTGTTTTTGACTGGGACCTTGATAACTTTTATGAATCTATGAAAACTGCTGAGGTTCTGGTTTGCTGGGACTTTCCGACTGAAAATCTAACGAAAATTGCCCCTAATTTAAAGTGGATACATATCATTGGTGCTGGCGTTGAGCATTTATGTCCAATGGACTGGGTGCCCGAAAATGTCTCTGTTGTTAATAATAGAGGCGTCCATTCTGCGAAGGCTGGGGAGTTTGGACTGATGAGCGTCTTGATGCTACACACGCATATTCCTGAAATAGTCAGAAACCAACAAAGCAACCATTGGGAGTCTTTATACTCCTCTCCCATCGCGGGAAAAACTCTACTCGTTATTGGGGTTGGAAATATTGGTTATGCGGCAGCTCAAAAGTGCAAGCTACTTGGAATGAATGTGATTGGTGTGAGTCGTCACGGAAAAGATCTGGATGATGTTGACCAAATGGTCTCTCAAGATGAGCTTGATGAAGTGCTTCCACTTGCTGACTATATATTTATGTCAACGCCAAACACAAAGGAGACTTTTAACCTTTTGGATAAAAGACGACAGTCATTAATGAAGCCTGGTGTAGGAATTATTAATGTCGGCAGAGCTGCAACAATGGACTATGACGCTCTTGTTGATAACTTGAACTCTGGCCACGTTAAGGCGGCAATTATTGACGTGTTTGACCCAGAGCCACTTCCATCAGAGTCTAAGCTATGGACTACGCCTAACCTTATGGTTATGCCTCACATCTCTGCTGATGATGGCGATACCTATATTCCGCTGACCCTCGATTTGGTGATGATGAATATGCGCAGATACATTGCGAATGAGAGTCTTAACAATCTTGTGAGCCCTGAATTAGGTTACTAGTTCTCTGAAATCCTCTGCAGCTTTTTGAGAGACATTTTTTAGGCACCCATGGGGGTCTTCAAAAGCCTTTTCAATTGAAAACTTTTCATTAATAATCCCGTACGAATTAGTCACATTGAATTTTTGATTAAAAACTTTTGGATCATCAATTGAGCCTGCAATAACAAAAACTCTGCGGTTCAATAGATTTGCACAATTAATAACACCAATTGGAGCCTTGCCTCTTTCGCTTTGACTATCAATGCGTCCCTCCCCAGTTATAACTAAATCTGCATCCAATAAATATTGATTAAAGTTGAGCGACTCAAGGACAATGTTAATTCCACTCTTAAGCTCTGAATTTAAGAAAGCTGAAATGCCAAAGCCCAATCCACCTGCGGCACCAAACCCAGGCTGATCATTTGCCTGCCTGCCTGCCTGACTTGAGATGATTCGGTAATAGTGAGTCATAATTGATTCTAGCTCTTCAATCATTTTATTGCTCGCTCCCTTTTGCGCTGCAAAAACTCTAGTGGCGCCTTGATCTCCTAAAAGCGGATTATCAACATCACAGGCTATCTCGATGGATGTATTCTTTATTCGATTATCTATATGACTGAGATTAATATCAGATAACAAGCTTAGAGTTTCAAAATGACCTTTCAATTCATTGCCTTTAGAATCCAAAAACTGAACACCGATTGCCCTTAAAAACCCATATCCTCCATCATTTGTTGCACTTCCGCCAAGTCCAATGATGATTTTTTTTGCCCCTTTATTTAGCGCAGCGATGACTAGCTGTCCGACTCCATAACTGGATGCTGCCATTGGATTTCTTTTGTTTGCTGAGACTAAATGTAAGCCACATGCTTCTGCAATTTCGATCACAGCAGTTTTTGAGTTTCCAAGCATCCCCCATTTAGCTCTTGTTGGGTGACCCATTGGTCCTTCAACCTCTGAAAACTCGAAACTCCCATTCGTAGCTCTGACCATTGCATCGACTGTACCTTCACCGCCATCGGCGACTGGAATCTTGATGATTTCAGCCTCAGGAAAAACATTTTGAAAGCCTGACTCAATAGCGCTGGCAACCTCAAATGCGGAGAGCGTTTCTTTAAAAGAATCAGGAGCTATGACTATTTTCATAATGGAGAATTAATTTAGATATCTCAAATTGATGAAATCTCTTCTCTGTTTTTAAAGAACTCTAGAGCCTCAGGGTTTGCAAGAGACTCCTTGTTTTTAATTTCACGCCCATGCACTATATCACGAACCGAGATCTCTACGATTTTTCCGGATTTTGTTCTTGGAATATCACCAACTTCTAATATCTTAGCTGGAACATGTCTCGGTGTACACTCTATGCGGATAACCGACTTAATCTCCTTAATGAGATCATCTGTAAGCTCTTGGCCCTCGCGCATCTTCACAAACAGCACAACACGAACATCGTTTTTCCATTCCTGTCCAATCACAATACTCTCGAGCACTGCCTGAACTTTATCTACTTGACGGTAAATCTCAGCCGTACCAATCCGCACACCACCAGGATTAAGGACCGCATCCGAACGACCATA
>ERZ802824.1547-NODE-1547-length-12178-cov-11.2989_pt1 | contig 12178 bp, 9 predicted proteins | sample MGYA00345650_ERZ802824 | MGnify/ENA primary metagenome ERZ802824 (study PRJEB30503, sample SAMEA104212361) | marine metagenome | biome: Westerlies Biome; feature: [SRF] surface water layer (ENVO:00010504) within the epipelagic zone...; material: water... | reverse complement strand
TTCGAAAAACAATTGGAATAAAAAATATCTGCAAACGTAGGTGCAATGACACATCGGAACCCGTAATCAGCTAAAGCCCAGGGAGCATGCTCTCTACTCGAACCACAACCAAAGTTACGCCTGGCAAGGAGAATTGTTGCTCCCTCTGCCTCAGGACGATTGAGTTCAAAGCTAGGGTCTGGCGTACCGTCGGAGAGAAATCTCCAATCATTAAACAAAAATTGACCGAATCCAGTTCGCTCTATTCGTTTCAAAAATTGTTTCGGTATTATCTGATCGGTATCAACATTCGACCGGTCCATCGCTGCGACAACACCCGAATGCTTTGTGAAAGACTGCATAGGAAACCTCTCTTCAACTTGAAACAGTTGAAATCACGCTAACTAAATCAAGCTAACTATTGATACTGCCATTTTCGGACATCAACAAAATGTCCCTCAACTGCCGCCGCCGCTGCCATAGCAGGGGAAACAAGGTGGGTTCGACCTCCCTGTCCTTGTCGACCCTCAAAATTTCGGTTACTCGTCGATGCACATCGTTGACCCGCCGAAAGAGTATCTGGATTCATCGCAAGACACATGCTGCAACCAGCTTCTCGCCATTCAAATCCTGCTGCTACAAATAATTTATCGAGTCCTTCATGCTCTGCCTGACGCTTCACACGACCACTACCGGGTACAACCATCGCATGAATATCTCTCGAAACGTGGTACCCTCGAACAACGGCAGCTGCTGCCCGTAGGTCCTCAATACGACTATTCGTGCACGATCCAATAAAAACTCGATCAAGTGGAATATCTGTAATCTGAGTACCAGAAGAGAGCCCCATGTACTCCAGCGCCTTCACTCCTGAAGACCGCTCACTTGGATCACTCATAGCACCGACATTAGGAACGGCTGCATCAACGCCCACGACTTGAGCTGGATTGGTCCCCCAGGTCACCTGCGGCACAATATCAGCAGACTCAAAAACCTCTACTCGGTCATAAGTTGCCCCTTCATCAGAAGGAAGCTTCTGCCATTCTTGAACAGCTTTTTCAAAGTCCCTTGGTACGAAATCTCGGCCACGGAGATAATCAAATGTTACTGCGTCTGGTGCAATCATGCCTGCACGGGCGCCCGCCTCGATTGACATATTGCAAACTGTCATTCGCTGTTCCATCCCAAGGCTACGAATACATTCTCCAGTGTATTCAATGACATAACCGGACCCTCCTTCGGTGGTAAGTTGACCAATGATATACAGCACAAGATCTTTTGCTGTGACCCCATTGGGCAGGCTTCCCTGCACCCGCACTTCTAATGCTTTTGGTTTTGATTGCCGGAGTGCCTGCGTTGCCAGAACATGCTCTACCTCACTCGTACCAATCCCAAAGGCAAGAGCTCCTAGCGCCCCATGAGTTGCGGTATGACTATCGCCACACACTATTGTCATCCCCGGCTGAGTAATACCCAACTCTGGCCCGATAACATGAACAATACCTTGATCCGCGTCGTCTAGATCAAAAAGTCGGATATCAAATTCTTTACAGTTATTTCGTAAAGTATCTATCTGCTGTTTTGAAATTGGATCAGCAATTGGCAACCGGCGATCCGTCGTTGGCACATTATGGTCCGGCGTTGCAAAAGTCGCTTCAGGCCTTCGAACACGGCGGCCTGCTAATCGAAGACCTTCGAATGCTTGTGCACTCGTTACTTCATGCACAAGGTGCCGGTCTATATAAATCAAAGGATTCTCACCTGTTGGGGAACAGATAAGGTGATTGTCCCAAATTTTATCAAGGAGTGTTCGCGGACTTGGCATGCTTCAGAATTTAATTGAGGAGGGAAACGAAACATTTAATGTAGCCGGGAGCGAGGGGCGACGCTACCAGGAGACCCCGATCCACTGTATGAACGCGGCCACGGGTTATCCGGCCTTGCGAAGGACCTGCTGACTTGCCCGATCATCAATATTTTGATGGGAGACTGGCTCCCAGGCGCCTTCGGCTATTTCCTGAAAAACAACCGTATGGGATCGAGTTAAACGCTGCAAAAAAAACCAACATCGAGACACGGTCGCCTGATCGATTGCAGCAGAAACCAAAATGAGGTCGAACCAGCCGAGATGATTACACAGACGAGCAAGTGTTGAGTCGGGGCTGCCTGGAACAAGTTGTACACGCCCAAAACTTTGCAAACAGCTATGGGCCTCCTTAAGCGTTACGCCGGCAGGATCTTCAGGCAGCCTTGCCTCGAAACGATCGAGTCCGACATAGTGAATCGGACCATCAGAAGCTTGCGCCGCAAGTGAAAGCATCTTCGGCGTGCGATTCAACTCACCGAGCCCAAGCTCTAAAATTTTCTTTGGTCGGCCGTCAAGAATGCTCCGGACAAGCGGTCGCTCCCCAACGGAACGCGAGCATCGAAGGAGCCACAATTTTTTGAATATTCCAATCCGACCCATATTCACACCATAAGTCCCGCTATCAGAGAAAGCGACACGGGCAACGCCAATATCCCTAGTAAAGGAGATATCGACGAAAGGCGGGTCGTTTCTTGACTCAGTGCCAACCAGTAGGGTTAAAACGGTCAGCCAGACCCTCAGGCAGAACTTCAACGGAAGCTTCTGTCAATCAGCCCGGATTTTTTCAAGTGCTTGCTGTGCTGCCAACCGAATCGTCCGGACCGGATCATCTTCGCTGACTAGCTCGATGGCAGGTACCGCATCTTTCGCCTGCGGACCTAAGTCACCAAGTGCAATAGTCGCCTCAAGGCGAACGGTCTGCACCTCAGAGGTTAAGGCCTCTATGAGTAAGGGTACTGCATTCTCAAATTGCTCCTGATCATCCGGGGTGATTTGCAAAACTGCCCAAATTGCAACGGTTGCCTGCATGCCATCTGAGGAGGCACTCAACTCCTTCAGTCGTGGAAGAGCTTTCTTTGCGGCAGGTGACCCAATGCGTCCAAGGCAATACGCTGCAGCATAATGAAGACGAGTTTCGACTTCGTCCTGATTACGCACTGATTCATTAAGGATCGTAAGAAGTCGGTCTGAAGCAGCGGCTGATGCGGGACCGATCGCGGCAAGGGCAAGAATAGCCTCGTGAACAATCTCGTCGTCTTTCGAATCAAGTAGTCCCACGATATCAGCAACTGCTTCGGATGCAGGTTCACCAATTGCTGAGGCGATCCCAAGAGCAAAGAACTGCGTCTGCGTGTCTTTCAGAAGTGAAAGAATAGCAGGAACACTGTCACCACCAAGCCGAACAATTGCTGCTGCAGCAGCTTCCTGAACCGGCCCTGATGTATCCACCAGCATGTTTTCAAGAAAGATTCCGAGGCTTTGCCGCTGTGTTGTATCCATAGAGGCCGACAAGTCTGACAAAGCTGATGCAGCTGCAGCTCGTTCAAATACACTCTCACTTTGGCACTGAGCACGCATCCTTTTTACTGCATCTCCCACCAGCGCTGAGTCATCTGGATTTATTTTGGCGAGAGCCCACGCTGCCGTAGCGGAAAGCGGCGATTCCTCTGCAACCGTTTGCGTCAGCACCGACTCAGCATCTCTGTATTTCATCTTTCCTATCGCATACAAAATTGGACCATGCAGCGACGAATCCCCATCGCTGTATAATTTCACCAGAGCTTCCCCCGCACTCTGAGCACCCTCACCGATCGCGGCCAGGGCAAATACCTCGTGGAGCTGCTCATCTAACGCACTCTCTGGCAGGGCTTCGATAAGTGCTTGCGTGGCACCTGCAGCACCTGGACCAATTTCAGTAATGGCCACACTCGCCCAGAACCGTCCCTGAGGAAGCTTGAGTCGCTCGACTAGGAACGGCACTGCCTCTGACCCCATATCAGCAATACTTTGAAGGACAGGCAGTATGACAGCGGGATCCTGTGACGCAAAAACTGTATCCACGACCGGCATGAGCTGCTCTGGAGATGGATCGAGTGACCGAAGGGAACGCAAACAGGCACGACGGACACGGGCATCATTATGAACAAGCGTTCCCACAAGTTGCGTTACAGCGTCAGCATACAACTCCTTGTCAGCATCTGACAGGCTCTTGAGATCATCGTCCTCCCGTATATGACCGATCGCTGCAGCCGCCTGAGTTGCAACAACTGGATCAGCATCTTGGAGTAGCGTGAGAAGTGCCGGGATGGATGAGACTGCATCTTCACCGATGAGTCCAACGGAACGCGCAGCGTGCCATCGCACTCTTGGATCAGCATCTGCTGTCAGTTTGAGCAGGTCAGGTAAAGCTGATCGTCCCTGGCCTCGAAGCCTACCAATTGCATCAGTCGCCTTAACGACAGCATCTGGATTCGTGGCGGCTGAAAGTTTTTTACGAAGCTCGTCAATACTCAGCCCGCGTTCCTCTGGTTGTTCAGATGCCGATGGGCTGAGAACTGGACCGCTTCCTTCTTTATCTTCCGAAGACTTTGCTTGCTGCGGAACAACTTCATCTTGCTGATCCTTGACTGATTCCTTGGCTGCTTCCTTGGAGTTCTCACTCGGATTCATTGTTTCTGAAGAACTGGCCGTCTGCTGATCGTCCGTGGCACCGTCACCTTCCGTTTGATCAGTTCGGACGACAGAAGAAGTCCCTGATGCCTGTTTGGACTGGGAACAGCCCGCGATAAGACCGAACAAGACAACAAGAGCCAATAGAGAACCAAAAATCCGAAAAGAATTCATAATATTTTTCCGATTTGCGTGGGTTTTTTATTCCAAAGGCACTTCAGCAAGCCCTTGATCCGGCACCTAAAAACATAGGCCACGTGTCCAGCAGGAGGCTCACGTCGCGATTTTTCAACTTTCGAAGTATACTATCATCAGTAGATTTTCGCTGAAACTATATAGCGTAGTTTCCAAAATATTGACTGTTTATTCGACGAGGCCCCTTCCATGAAGATTCGAACTTGGCCGCTGACGCTCTCACTTCTCAAGGAACATCGGTTTTTATGTGGGATCTTTTGCTGGATCTTATTGGTGCTACCAGTCGCAGCACAGATGGGTGGCATGGGCAGACGTGGCTGGGGTGGAGGGAATTTCGCATCGACCGCGCAGCAGGGAGCAGACTATGGGATGGCGTCCATGATGAAGGCTCAGGGGTATCAAAACTTACAAAATTCAGAAGCTGCAAAGAATCTTCAGTCAGCGCAGTCCATGCAAATTGATAACCGAAAGAAATGGACTGAAACCTATTTCGACATGAGAAAGACGAACCGACAAGCTCGTGCTGATGAGGCACCCTCGCGGATTTCACACGAAGATGCGATTCGTCTTGCGAAATCAGTGGCACCTCCTCGTCTTAGCTCAACCCAACTTGACCCGGTTACCGGTCACATTCAATACCCTCTTGTTCTTCAGGACAGCATTTTCACTCCCTATCGTTCAGAACTTGACTCGCTTTTTGCAGGCCGTGCTTCATCTGGGAGTGGCCTTCAGCTCAAAGATTTTCAAGCCATTCGCAAGACGGTCACCAAATTCATGGAGGTCCTCAAAGAACACGTAAAGGACTATCCTTCGAGTGAATATGGCAAGGCACGAGTCTTCTTGAACAGTCTCTCGAATGAAGCTAACTTTCCTGCTGGCTGAGAATCAGTCGGTCTTGGAATATTTGGCTTGATCAATGCGTGGCAACCTCGCTTAACACTTCGAGGTTAGGTAGCCATGACCGATTTTTTATTTAAAAGTATTTAACACTGCACACACCCAATCCTCTAAAGGCAGGTTTCCTTCATGAAAGCTCTCGTCACCGGTGGCACTGGTTTTGTTGGCCCACGCCTCTTACGACTTCTTAACAAACCAACCGTACTCACACGAAATCCAGAACGTGCTGCCGAAAAAATTGGCCACCTCGCAGGAGATGTGATCGGTTGGAATCCGATGGAAGGACCTCCGCCACCTGAATCGTTCGACGGTGTTGATTGTGTTTTTCATCTTGCTGGCGAGTCGGTTGCTGAGGGCCGCTGGACAACTGCACAGAAAGCCACGATCAGAGACAGTCGTATACTTGGAACAAAAAATCTTGTTTCAGGCATTCTGCAAAATAAAACAGGTATCAAGACGCTTGTTTCGAGCAGTGCTGTTGGCTACTACGGCGATCGAGGCGAAGAAGAACTAACTGAATCGTCACCGCCAGGAAATGACTTTCTCGCTGATGTATGTATTGACTGGGAACGAGAAGCAGACATTGCTCGCGAACAAGGTGTCCGTGTTGTCACGATGCGGACAGGGATCGTACTTGGGGCGGGTGGTGGTGCACTAGCCAAAATGCTGACTCCATTTCGACTCGGCGCCGGCGGCCCTCTTGGCAATGGACGGCAGTGGATGCCGTGGGTACATGTTGCTGATTTGGCACGACTTTACATACACGCCAACGAAACCTCCTCAATAAACGGACCCATGAACGCCGTTGCTCCCAATCCAGTGCGCAATAGTGAATTCACAAAAGCACTCGCGGCACAATTGAAACGCCCCGCTTTTATGCCTGCACCATACCTTGGCCTTCGACTAGTTTTTGGTGAATTTGCCAAAGTACTTTTCGCCTCCCAAAAAGTCGTACCACAGGCTGCACTTGAAACAGGCTTTGCCTATCAATTCCCGTTCATTAAAGAGGCTTTGAAAGACATCCTGTCAGTTTAACTCGTATTCGGTCAGACATCTTGTGCTGAGCTTCTCGCTAGCTGCTTGACTTCACGACCCGCAGGAGAGCTTGAACACATCCAGCTACAACTACACCAACCAAGCCGAAAAGGATCGGACGATAGCTCACACCTTCACGGAACGAAAACTCCGCAACAGCCACTAACACACTAACACCGACACCGACGATAATGGATCGTACTGCTACTTGCAGCACTTCTGCTTGCATGCTCGATTGATCCTGCCCCAGACCACGCCCAGGCTGCTCCAGCGCTATGTTCTCATTGCCGTCCTCGAGAAGATCATCTCCTGAGAGCACCCATTCATCATGCGGATTGGCTTCAGGCGACGAACTCATCCAATTCATAACGGCCTGCTGAGGGTTCTGTGGAAGCCAATTACCCAGTGAATCGATCACCTCGTCCATAGACTGGTACCTATCGCTCGGCTCCTTCAAAAGCATTCCATAAATCACATCACAGAAGCCAGTACTACTATGTTTTGCATTTTTTTGAATTTCACGTTTACTGATTGGCTTGGGATCGAGATGAGCCCGGGCTTTATGCCCACGATCTCCTCCGGGATACGGCGGATTCCCTGTCACTGTGTAGTAGAGCGTACACCCGAGACTGTAGACATCAGCCGCCGAACCAACACTTCCTGCACTGTTTTTGTCCAACTGTTCTGGCGCAATATAGTCGATCGTCCCAACTACACCGCTAAACGAACTGGCCTCCCCATCCGCTTCCGATCGAGCAAGACCGAGATCAAGGAGTTTCACACAGCCATCAAAACCGACGAATATATTCCCGGGCTTGACGTCACGATGCACAATTTTGTTTTCGTGCGCATGCCCTAAAGCTCGTGCGGCTTGCGAGATAATTGATGCAGCGACATCATCGGTCAGACGTCCGTATTGCTTGACCAGACGATTGAGATCAAGACCATCAATAAACTCTGTCACCATATAAAACACATTGCCATCAAATCCCGCATCAATCGCCCGTACTAAATTCTCATGATCAAGACGACCAAGCATGCGAATCTCATGACGAAAAGCCTCTTCTGACTGCTCCGTCACCTTCTTCCGTGGCAACACCTTGATTGCTACTTTTCGCCCCATAAGCTCATGCTCCGCAAGAAACACAAGCCCCATTCCACCCTTTCCAATTTGTGAAAGAATTCGGTAATGGCCTAACTGAAATTTCTTTCGCCCCATGAGAAGCTGGGCTGCCTGAAAAGGTGTAAGAAGTCCCTGCTCAACAAGGCGGTCCGCTACGGCTTTTGCAATCGCCGCCTCATCAACTGATTTGTTGTCGGGCAACAAACGAACAGCATTTTCCGCATCATTCAGTACCTGTGAAGTTAAGCCGAGCCCGCTAGCTAGTGATGCTTCACGAAACAAGTCGAGTTGCGTTAATGTCGACCCTATGACGCTTGCAGCATCAGCCTCACCGAGGTGCCCCTTCGTTACAAGTACATTGAGTGTTGCACGAATAATTCCAATCTCATCGGCAGCAGTCATCCCTGGAGATGTTCGGACTGATGACTCTGCAGCGTTTAGTACTGATTTTTCTATCGATCCTGAATCAATCACCGCTTGCCGAAAGCGTCGAATCAGGGAAGGTTTTTGAGACATAATAATTTAAATAAAAATGAATAAATATAGTGATGAATCTTGAGTATCACGTGAATATATTACTTGCCAGACTCTACCAAATCACTCATCACGACTGAAGGTTTTCCGTGAAACAGAACCCGGCGAAGGACTTGATCTATTAACTTCTCGCCAGAATCTCATAAAACCCTGACGAAGAACACCTTGCATCGAAACCACACGGAATTGCCACTTAAAACAGGGCCGCGCAGCGTGACTTCCAAAGCTTTGGTATCTCTGCTTCGACTGTCGTTTCGTCGCCTGTCTTTGGATGCTCAAACGTCAGTTTCTGAGCATGGAGTGCTACGGCCATGCCGTCTCCAAAACTCAGTGGAAGCCGACTGCCATACATACGGTCCCCGACGATAGGACATCCCCGGAAAGCCAACTGAGCACGCAATTGATGTCGTCGACCAGTTTTTGGCAGCAACTCGACAAGCGAGACTTCTCCTGCCCGTTTTATTACGCGTGCCGAAGTTTCTGCCGAGCCGCTATTCGTCCCAGCTTTTTGTGATCTTGCCTGAGTGCTATTCTGTCCTCTTGTGGCTTCGATAACAGCACGACGTGACGCATCATCCCAATGAATAAGATCTCGCCAGGTCACCCATTCGCCGAGAGCTGATGGAAATCGTTTTTCAATAATAGCAACATATTCTTTTTGAACAGTTCGGTGACGGAACTGTTCAGCTAGACTTGCCGCAGCAGATTTGTTCTTTCCAAAAACAACTACACCTGACACAGGCTTGTCTAATCTGCTTACGACTCCAACGAAACACCCGGTCCCAAACCTGCTTACCAATTCAACATAGAGGCTCGTCTCACCCCGTGGACTGTTAGCCGTTGCAAGGCCAACAGGCTTGTCGAGAACGATGATATCTGAATCATCAAGGAGAACCTTCATGTGATTACCTTAGCCTATCGGTCATTCATTCCACGAACCACTTGTCTATGACACTACCTTTGCCACTCCCTCTGATCCTAGCAAGCCAATCTCGCCGTCGCCGAGAACTGGCGATTTCTGCAGGTTGGGACGTTGCCATTATCCCTCCACCGGAACAAGCAGAGGCATCGGCATCGCCGCACCGGCCAGGTGAGACTGTGGCAGATTTTGTAACTCGATTGGCTCATGTCAAAGCCTCTGCAGTATCACGACACGCACCTCTACCTGAAGCCCGCGCCATTCTTGCATGCGATACTGTTGGTGAAATCGATGGCTTAATACTGGGAAAGCCAAGCGATGCTCATGATGCCCGACGAATGATTGAAGCACTTTCCGGTGAAAAACACCGCGTTTTTACGGGCGTGAGCATTTGGTTTCCGGAAGCTCTCGGTACAACCGATGCGAATGAACGGCCGCATCGTTACACAACGATCGAGGGGTGTATTTCAAGTGAAGTCTTTATGGAATCACTCAACAAAAAAGAAATTGACTCGTACATGGCAACTAATGAATGGTGCGGCAAGGCGGGCGCATGCGGTTTCCAAGACGGTCTTTTACCCCTTCGTTTGCTTAAGGGATCCGCCGACACCGTTGTTGGACTACCTGTTGCATTTATTGAACAACTGATTCGTCAACATATTGAAGCACCATAGAAACAAAAACCCCTCGGGATCCAAAAGGAGCCCGAGGGGTTCGTAAAAAATTTCCGGCAATACCTACTCTCGCACTTTTGGCACTACCATCGGCTCTGAAAGCTTAACTACCGTGTTCGGGATGGGAACGGGTGTGACCTTTCAAATATGTTCACCGGAAAATCTTGTGTCACCGTTTTCACGGTGAAAATGTTGTGGTAATTGGCACTCTCATGCTTTCGCAAGAGAGCAATAGAGTGAGCACTCGATACGAGTGGTCAAGCAATCGTCCGTTAGTACCGGTTAGCTGAGTGCATTACTGCACGTACACATCCGGCCTATTAACCTGATCGTCTTTCAGGGGACTTTCGGGTATAAACCCTACGAAACCTGATCTTGAGGCGGGCTTCACGCTTATATGCTTTCAGCGTTTATCCTTTCCGTTCTTAGCTATCCAGCCGTGCCGCTAGCGCGACAACTGGTACACCAGAGGAACGTCCTTCCAAATCCTCTCGTACTAAAGAAGAATCCTCGCAAGTTTCGTACGCCCACAGCAGATAGGGACCGACCTGTCTCACGACGGTCTGAACCCAGCTCACGTACCACTTTCATTGGCGAACAGCCAAACCCTTGGGAGCTTCTCCACCCCCAGGATGTGATGAGCCGACATCGAGGTGCCAAACCGCTTCGCCGCTATGGACGCTCGGAAGCGATAAGCCTGTTATCCCCGGAGTACCTTTTATCTGATGAGCGATGGCCCTTCCATTCAGAACCACCGGATCACTAAGTCCTACTTTCGTATCTGCTCGACTTATGAGTCTCGCAGTCAAGCACCCTTCTACCTTTGCGCTCAATGCCTGATTGCCAACCAGGCTGAGGGTACCTTTGAACTCCTCCGTTACTCTTTGGGAGGAGACCGCCCCAGTCAAACTGCCCAACTGAAACTGTCCGCTGCCCGGTTTCACGGGAATCAGCGTTAGAACTCAAACGAATCCAGGGTGGTATTTCAACGTTGGCTCCACAATGACTAGCGTCACTGCTTCAAAGCCTCCCACCTATCCTACACAGAACACGTCCAAGACCAATATCAGCCTACAGTAAAGGTTCACGGGGTCTTTCCGTCATACTGCGGGTACGTGGCATCTTCACCACGGCTACAATTTCACCGGGTCACTGGTTGAGACAGTGCATCAGTCGTTACGCCTTTCATGCAGGTCGGAACTTACCCGACAAGGAACTTCGCTACCTTAGGACCGTCATAGTTACGGCCGCCGTTTACTGGGGCTTCGGTCGCGAGCTTCGCCTTACGGCTAACCCTCTTCCTTAACCTACCAGCACCGGGCAGGCGTCAGACTCTATACATCCTCTTGCGAGTTAGCAGAGTCCTGTGTTTTTGATAAACAGTCGCTGATGCCGATTTACTGTGACCCTCCTCAGCGTAAACCAAAGAGGGCACCCCTTATCGCGAACTTACGGGGCCATTTTGCAGAGTTCCTTAACCAGTGTTCTCCCGAGCGCCTAGGACTTCTCGTCCCGCCTACCTGTGTCAGTTTTAGTACGGTCACATGCCATCAACCCTAGAAGCTTTTCTTGGACGTCCTTCTGGTGACTATCGAAACATAAACGTCTTTGTCCCATGCTTCAGGATGTCGCTGCGGATTTGCCTACAGCTACCCTCCACACAGGCGAGGGACATTTCTATCCGTCCCCTCACCTTTCAGACGCCGTCCCTCCATCAGTCCGGCATGTGGCGCAGGAATGTTGACCTGCTATCCATCGTCTACGCCTTTCGGCCTCGACTAAGGAACCGGCTAACCCTGGGCGGATTTACCTTCCCCAGGAAACCTTAGGCTTTCGGCGAGCAGGATTCTCACCTGCTTTATCGTTACTCATTCCGGCATAATCACCTGTACGCCCCACCATCGCTCCTTTCGGTGCGACTTGTATCTGACGTACAGCGCTCTCCTACCGATCCACAAAGTGGATCCCACTGCTTCGGTGTAAAACTTAACTCCCGTTCATTATCGGCGCAAAATTGCTCGACCAGTAAGCTGTTACGCACTTTTTAAATGGTGGCTGCTTCTAAGCCAACATCCTGGCTGTCATAGCAAAATCACTTCCTTAGTGACTGAGTTTTACTTGGGGACCTTAGCAGGTGGTCTGGGTTGTTTCCCTCTCGACCGCGAAGCTTATCCCTCGCGGACTGACTCCCGGGGTACGGACAATGGTATTCGGAGTTTGGTTCGGTGAGGTACCCGGGAAGGGCCCCCATCCAATTCAGTCTCTCTACCCCCACTGTCTATTGC
>ERZ802824.1544-NODE-1544-length-12190-cov-32.4059_pt1 | contig 12190 bp, 16 predicted proteins | sample MGYA00345650_ERZ802824 | MGnify/ENA primary metagenome ERZ802824 (study PRJEB30503, sample SAMEA104212361) | marine metagenome | biome: Westerlies Biome; feature: [SRF] surface water layer (ENVO:00010504) within the epipelagic zone...; material: water... | reverse complement strand
CTTGCCAACGGGTGATAAAATTGTCTTTTATGGGGTGTGCATTCTTTGCAACAAAATTTTGTTCCATATCTGACAAATATACAATCTTAAGGTTTTCAAAATTGACACTTATGACGAGTATGTAAATTATTCCTATTTTTGAATGACTTAACCAAAATAAATATATATGTTTTCTAAATCTATCATTTGGCCCACGGCTGTAGTTTTTTTGTTTTTCTACATTGTTCCTTTTCTATTTTTTTATGCTACCGAAGCCTGTTTTGAAGAGTATGTTTTAATAGACGTTAATCGACCAGATTCGGAGTTTAAAATTGGGCTACTTACTTTTGGCGTATTACTTATGTCTTATGCTTTTGTGCATGTATTTCAAAAATGGTCTGGAGGAGTGTTTACTAACAAAAATGGGTTTGTTTTTGGGCTTTGGGTGTCGTTATTACTTGTAATATCCATGAGTTTGATTCGATATGCAACGCAAGCCGCCTTTGAGGCACCATTCTATATTTTAGATGGTATATTCTGGATTGCCATGTATGCTATTGGAGGTGTACTTGCGGCAATTCTGTCGAGAAAAGCGAGTTAAATATTAAAGGCTTTTTTGACTACGGTTTTAGTCGACATTTACTACTTCCTGAATCTCAGGAGCGTATTTTTTGATAGTTAGTTCAACGCCTTGTTTTAACGTCATTTGGTTTACGGAACACCCCACACAGGCGCCCATAAGTTGCACCTTAACGGTTTGGTCTTCAATACCCAAAAGCGCAATATCGCCACCATCCGACTTTAAGAAGGGTCTGATTTCTTCAAGAGCTTTTTCTATACGTTGATTAAGGTCGTTCATTACTTATTTTTTAGCAACAGCAGCGCAACCTGCCATTGTGGTTATTTTAATTGCCGCTGTAGGTGGTAAATGTTCGTTGCGGGACACAACTTGTTGTACCACTTCTCTAGTCACTTTAGTTAAAGCATCAGTAACGGCTGTTGCTTCTTGCATAGCCGCTGGACGTCCAATATCTCCTGCCTCTCGGATACTTTGTACCAAAGGCAGTTCACCCAAGAATGGCACACCCAAATCTGCAGCCAAATAACGCGCGCCCTCTTTACCAAAAATATAATATTTGTTGTCTGGAAGCTCTTCAGGAGTAAAATACGCCATGTTTTCAATAACGCCCAACACAGGCACTTGAATATTTTCTTGTTGGAACATCGCTATTCCTTTTTTGGCGTCAGAAAGCGCAACCGTTTGAGGTGTACTGACTACTACTGCCCCAGTTATAGGTAACGACTGCATAATGCTCAAATGAATATCGCCTGTGCCAGGAGGTAAGTCAATCAACAAAAAGTCAAGTTCACCCCAAGCAGCATCAAAAATCATTTGATTCAAGGCTTTGGCAGCCATTGGCCCACGCCAAATAACAGCTTGGTCGGGCTTGGTGAAAAACCCTATTGAGAGCAACTTGACACCAAAATTTTCTACGGGCACCATCTTAGATACTCCATCAATATTTTTTGCCAATGGTTTTTCGTTTGCAACATCAAACATTAACGGCATGGATGGTCCATAAATATCTGCATCTAAAACACCAACTTTAAATCCCATATTGGCCAACGAAACGGCTAAATTAGCCGTAACGGTAGATTTTCCTACACCGCCTTTTCCAGAAGCAACTGCGACAATATTCTGAATTCCAACAATTGGTTTTCCCTTAATGAGGTTGGCATTTGATTTTTTCTCGGGGGCAGTAACCGCAATATTTACTGAGATTTTTGCCTTTTTATAAACCTCATCATGAATAACTTTCATTACAGAAACCTCCACTTTTTTCTTGGCTTGCAAGGCAGGATTAGCCATCACAATATCCACCACAACCTCATCACCAAATATGTTGATGTTTTTAACAGCTTTGGCTTCCAACAAGTTTTTACCCTCTCCAGGTAAACTAATGGTTTTCAATGCCTTTTCGATTGCGGAGCGTGTAATTTTCATTAAATCTAAATAAGAATACAAATATAGGGCTTCAGACTTATAAACCGCTTATTCGTTTGGACTCCAAAGTACGCTATCAAAATCTTGAATTTCATCACCAATAATAATATGCCCTTCCGCTTCTAAAAGTTGCTGCATGGTGTTAATTCCGCCAAAATGATGCTTACCCGTAAGCATACCATTTCGGTTAACGACACGGTGTGCAGGAACATCTTCAAGTGCATGTGCTGCGTTCATGGCATAGCCTACCGTTCTTGCACTGCGCGAAGCGCCCAAAAAACGGGCAATGGTGCCATATGTTGTCACTTTTCCGTAAGGCACTTTACGCACCACTTCATAAACGCGTTCAAAAAAATCATGTTGTTGGGACATCTGTGTAAAATGAAAATTTAAGGTAGGTGATGGGGATATTTTTCTGACGGTATTGTTGTTCGTAAAACGTTTGAATACTAATAACTTCTTTTGGAGCATGAACATACTGATACACATCGTGGTGTGCCATTTTGGGAGAAATACCCCAACCGTCTAATATGCCCAAAGTATATCCATGTAAAAAAGCCGAATCGGTTTTTAAATGTACACAGCCGTCAGATTTAAGCACATTACGATACGATCGCAAAAAAGTAGGGTTGGTCAGCCTGTGGTGAACCCGCTTAAATTTATATTGTGGATCGGGGAACGTTATCCAAATTTCTGAAACTTCTTTGGCAGCAAAAGCATATTCCAAAAGTTCAATTTGAGCGCGAACAAAAGCTACATTTTGTAGGTCTTCTTCAAACGCTGTCTTTGCGCCACGCCAAAATCGGGCGCCTTTTATATCAATGCCTATATAATTCGTGTTTGGATTTTTACGCGCCAATCCAATTGTATATTCTCCTTTTCCACATCCTAACTCCAATACAATTGGATTGGCGTTACCGAAATAGGATTGCCAGGCACCTTTATGAGAAAAACTTCCTGTTAAAAGCTCCTCACGGGTGGGCTGAATAACATTTGCAAATGACTCGTTTTCTTTAAAACGCTTTAATTTATTTTTACTTCCCAAGATATATAATTAAGCGGTGACTGCATCTTCACCCTTGTCTAAGGTAAAAGAAAATTCGGAACCGATTTCAGCCTGACTCTCCACAAAAATTTGTTCGGCATGTGCTTCGATAATATGCTTTACGATGGCAAGGCCTAGCCCAGAGCCACCCGTCCTACGGTTTCCACTTTTATCTACCCGATAAAAGCGTTCAAAAAGTCGCGGTAAGTGTTCTTCTTCGATACCTTCCCCGTTATCACGGATGCGGATAATGATTTTATTTTCATAAATCGGCTGAATGCTAACTTCTGTTGTACCTTTATTTTTGCCGTATTTGATAGAGTTCATTATAAGATTAATCAAAACTTGTTGTATCCGTTCCCTGTCGGCGTAAACGGAAATGGGCTCTTCGTATTTCTTGTCAAATTCCAACTTAATATTTGATTTAGAAGCCTGCATTTCAAGCATGTCAAATACGCTTTGAATTAAATCAATAACGTCAAAATAAAACAAATCTAGCTCCGTATTCCCTTTTTCTAAATTAGTTAGTAAATCCAGATCTTTGACAATATAAGTTAAGCGCTCAACTCCTTTACTAGCCCGTGTCAAATACTTTTTATTCACATTTATGTCTTTCATGGCGCCGTCCAAAAGAGTCAAAATATACCCTTGAACAGTAAACAATGGAGTCTTTAATTCATGTGCAATATTTCCTAAAAATTCACGCCTAAAGGCAGCTTGGTCTTTTAGGCTATCAATTTCGACACTTCTTTTTAGGGCTACCTGTTTTACATTATTCAAAAGTGAATCCATGTCATTGGTAATAAGGATGTCATTTAGCTCAGTCCCAAGGTTAGGTTCTAAATCTTGATAAAATTGCTTGATTTGCTTGTAAATATAATTTTCGATGCGGTAATTGAAAACAATAAAACAAACTGAAAAAATAAATATAACAGACAAAATTAAAGGGGCTATATTGGCTTTGCTAAAGGGGTTCGTGTCTGTGTAGAAGAACAACAACAGAGCATTAAGAAAAATAACAAAAAAGGTTATCAGAAGGGATAGCGTAAGCGAAAATCGATAAACTTTACGTGGGGTTTTTTTCATGTTAAACCACGTATTTATACCCTACTCCTTTGACTGTTTTAAAGTGTTTATCACCTATTTTTTCACGCAGTTTTCTTATGTGAACGTCTATGGTTCTACCTCCTACAACAACCTCACTTCCCCAAACACGATTTAAAATTTCTTCACGTTCAAAAACCTTTTGTGGCTTTGAAGCCAATAGTGAAATCAACTCAAACTCCTTGCGTGGTAAAAAAATGACTTCGCTTTTGTAAATGATTTTATATTCCTCTCTATTGATGGTTAAGTCGCCAACTTCAACATTTTCATTTTTAGTATTCGATAATTTGAATCGTCGCAAAATAGCTTTGATTTTGCTCACTAACACTTTAGGCTTGATAGGCTTTGTAATATAGTCGTCAGCACCAGCTTCAAGGCCTGCCACCTGTGAGTAGTCTTCACTTCGTGCCGTCAAAAACACAATAGCCAAGTTAGGTAGATTAGAATTTTTTCGAAGTTGTTCACAGGTTTCGATGCCATCCATTTCGGGCATCATTACATCCAACAATACCAAATGAGGATTCCATGCAGCAGCTTTTTCTAATGCTTCTAAACCATTTTTTGCTTTATCAATTTGATATCCTTCAGAGGTTAAATTATATGCTAAAATTTCTAGAATATCTGGCTCATCGTCAACCAATAAAATACGTGTCTGCTTTTTTTTCATGCTTTGCTGTTGGTACACCAAAAATAAAAAAATAGAGTTAGCTTTTATCATTCCAATATTAAAAAATCATCAATACATTTGAAGAATCATGATTACTTTCGAAAAAGAAGCGTTCAATATTTTTGCATATCAATATCAAAACAACAATGTATATCGTTCTTATTGCGACTTGATAAACGTTAGTCCAACTGATGTACATGAACTTACAGAAATTCCTTTTCTTCCTATTGAATTATTCAAATCGCACCGCATAAGTTGTCATGAAAAAAGCGAGCTTATTTTTGAAAGTTCTGGCACAGGAGGACCTATTAGTAAGCATCACGTAGCGTCGGTAGCAGCCTACGAACGTAGCTTTAATGCGGGGTTTTCACAATTTTATGGAAGTGCTTCTGACTATCACATTCTGGCTCTTTTACCAGGCTACCTTGAGCGTCCTAATGCGTCATTGGTATATATGTGTCGTAACTTGATTCGGCAAGCAAAATCCAAGTATAGTGGTTTTTATCTAAACCAATTTGAGGCATTAAACGACGCCCTAAAAGCACTGAACCTAGAGAAACAGAAAACAATTCTTATTGGCGTTAGTTTTGCCTTGTTGGATTTTTGTGAAGCATTTTCCCTCCAACTCCACCACACTACAATTATGGAAACTGGAGGGATGAAGGGACGGAGAAAAGAACTTATTCGTGAAGAGCTACATGAGCAACTCAAAAAGGGATTTGGCGTGGATAGCATCCATAGCGAGTACGGTATGACCGAGCTTTTATCCCAAGCCTATTCCAAAGGGATGGGTGTTTTTGAGCCGTCATCTAGTATGCGCGTTTTTATACGTGATGTTCACAATCCAAAAAAAGTGTCTTTAACTGGGTCGGGAGGGCTAAATATCATTGACTTATCAAACAAAGAATCATGTGCTTTTATAGCTACTCAAGATCTAGGCAGGTGCCATGACAATGGGCAGTTTGAAGTGTTGGGCCGTTTTGATGCAGCAGACGTTCGCGGTTGCTCGCTTATGACGGCGTAACGACTAATAAAAAATAGTTTTTCTTTCCGCGTTGCAATAACACATAACGATCACAAATAATATCAGCAGGTGTAATATTTTTTGCTTCCGTAGCTTTTTCTTTGTTTACCGAAATCGAGTTTTCTTTAAGTGATCGCCTTGCCTCGCCATTTGATTTTAAGAAGCCTGTAGTTCCCGCTAGTGCATCCGTAATAGATAGTCCGTCTCCCGCTAACAAATCAGCTGAAACGATGGCTTGTGGAACGCCATCAAATACATCCAAAAGAGTTTGAGCATCTAAGGTTTTAAGTGTTTCTGTAGTTGCTTTTCCAAATAAAATTTGAGCGGCTTGTTCGGCAAGAATTACGTCTGCCTCGCTGTGCACCATAATAGTAACTTCCTGTGCTAGTTTACGTTGTAACAGCCGTTGGTGAGGCGCCTCGCGATGGGCTGTCACTAAAGCATCTATTTCATCTTTGGTCAAAAATGTAAATATCTTAATGTATTTCTCAGCATCTTCGTCCGAAGCATTAAGCCAGTATTGATAAAACTTGTATGGGGATGTTTTTTCACGATTTAACCATACATTTCCACTTTCCGTTTTTCCAAATTTAGTGCCATCGGCTTTAGTAATCAGCGGACATGTTAACGCATATGCTTTGCCTGACATTTTTCTTCTAATCAGCTCTGTGCCGGTAGTAATGTTTCCCCATTGATCACTCCCCCCCATTTGCAATAAACAGTTATGCTGTTGGTATAAGTAAAGAAAATCGTATCCTTGAATAAGCTGATAGGTAAATTCGGTAAATGACATACCCTGTTTAGCCTCTGTGCCAAGACGCTTTTTTACTGAGTCTTTAGCCATCATGTAGTTTACCGTGAGGTGCTTTCCAATATCACGAGCAAACTCTATCAAGCTAAACGATTGCATCCAATCGTAGTTATTCACCAGAACAGCAGCATTTTCTTTGGTGCTGTCAAAATCCAAAAACTTAGAAAGTTGGTCTTCTAATCCTGTGCAATTTCTCGCAAGCGTTTCACTGTCAAGCAAGTTTCGTTCCGCTGATTTTCCTGAAGGGTCACCAATCATACCCGTGGCACCCCCTACTAAGGCGTAGGGCTTGTGTCCATAACGTTGGAAATGCATCAAAATCATGATTTGAACCAAACTTCCAATATGAAGCGAATCTGCCGTGGGGTCAAACCCGATATAACCAGCTGTCATACCCTTAGATAGGGTTTCGGCAGTTTCAGGCATGATGTCGTGCACCATTCCTCGCCATGTTAGTTCCTCAACAAATGATGACATAAATATTGTTTTAGCAAATATAAACCTCTACAAATGAACCCGAAAGCGTATCGTGAAATTATTCACGAAGCGTTGGAATTTCTACTTGTTGCAACGTGTCTTGCTGTTCTATATGCTTCAGCTTAGTTTTTACTGATTCAAAGATTTTTATATACAATTTGGGTTTGGATGCGTAATAGACATTGCTTTGCGCAAAGGTTGAGCTATCAATTTTATGAAACATATACAATGTATCCATAGGTACATAATGGTCTTTAGCACCACTAGAAGATGCGTTAATTAACGCCAAATCAAGGTGAAATTTCACCATTTGATCCAATGTCATTAAGTTATTCGGTTTTGCAATACGGTCTTGAGCACAACCGGCCAAAATCAAAAAAATCAACAATAAAATAATTTGTTTCATCTAGCAAAAGTAAGTGCTTTGGCATTAGGCGTTTGTGCAAAATTGCCTTGATTATACATTAATTTTCCGTTAATTATGGTATGTGTAACAGTGCCTTGTAACGTAGTCCCCTCTAAGGGCGACCAGCCACATTTATACAATACATTCTCACGAGTTACAATTTGAGATTGCATGGTGTCAACCAGTACCAAGTCCGCAAAATAGCCTTCGCGTACATAACCTCGGTCTTCAATATCGAACAGAATGGCCGGGTTGTGGCACATTTTTTCAACTACTTTCTCAAGTGTTATTTTACCCTGGTGCACACAGTCCAGCAACACAGGAAGCGCGTGCTGAACCATTGGCCCCCCTGAAGGAGCTTTCGTGTAAACCTGTGCTTTTTCGTCTAGAGTGTGAGGTGCATGATCGGTGGCTATTATATCGATGCGATCGTCATTTAATGCTTCCCATAATCCGTCGCGGTCGTGAGTGGTTTTTACTGCAGGATTCCATTTGATATGAGTTCCTTTTTCTGCATAATCTTCATCTGAAAACCATAAATGATGGATGCAAACCTCTGCTGTGATTTGTTTTTTTTCTAAAGGTAATTCATTTGAAAAAAGAGCTGTTTCTTTGGCCGTAGACAAATGGAATACATGAAGCCGAGCTCCTGTTTCTTTAGCTAATGTAATGGCTTTTGAAGATGATAAATAACACGCCTCCTCTGAGCGAATATCGGGGTGATGCGCAATGGGGATAGCGTCTCCAAAGGTTTCTTTGTATTTAGCCAAATTGGTTTTAATGGTTTGCTCGTCCTCACAATGCACAGCTATGGGCAATTTAAATGCAGAAAATATTTCTTTAAGTGTATTGGGATCATCAACAAGCATATTTCCCGTAGAAGAACCCAAAAAAAGTTTTAATGCGGGTGTTGTTTTTGGATTAATGGCTTTAACCTGCTCTAAATTGTCATTTGTGCCTCCAAACATAAACCCATAGTTTACCCAAGAGGTTTGTGCAGCGACTGCTAATTTTTTGGAGTAAGCATCAGAATTAGTCGTCTGCGGATTGGTGTTTGGCATTTCTAAATAAGAGGTTATGCCCCCTGCCACGCATGCTTTCGACTCCGTACCGATAGTTGCCTTATGTGTGAGTCCAGGCTCACGAAAGTGAACCTGATCGTCAATACAACCGGGCAACAAATATTGTCCCTGCGCGTCTATAACTTGCATGTCTTGTGTTACTGCAATTGATGTTGCAATTTTCGAGATACGTTCATCTTCAATCAACACATCAAGTGGAGCTATCATGCCTTCATTAACGACTTGTGCGCCTCGAATTACTAATTTATTCATGTTTTTCTTTTTTGAACATGCTGCGCCATTTCATGGCAATAATTCCAAAAACGGCCTCACTAATAATAGAATTATTCATTTTTGAGTCCCCTTTAATTCTGTCTGTAAAAATAATGGGGAATTCGGCAATACGAAAACCCTTTTTCCAAGCCCAAAACTTAAGTGCAATTTGAAAAGCATAGCCTTTAAAACGAATATCTTCTAAGTCCAATGAGCGAAGTACAGCCGTTTTATACCCAACAAATCCAGCGGTTGGATCTGTTACTGGAAGCCCCGTAATTAACCGGACGTATAACGATGCTCCAACCGATAAAAATATACGCCCTAAAGGCCAATTGCGCACGCGAATTCCTTTTTTGTAACGAGAACCTACAACTAGGTCAGCCTTATTTTGTTCCAGCATATAATGCATTGCTACAAGGGCCTGTGGAGGGTGTGAGAAGTCTGCATCCATTTCAAAAAGATAGTCGTAACCCTTGTCAAGTGCCCATCTAAACCCGTCTACATATGCCGGACCAAGTCCTTCTTTTTTTTCACGAACACTAAGCTGGACTTGCGCATTACGTTCCATCAGCTTCTTTACAATAGATGCCGTGCCATCTGGCGAATTATCATCCACAACCAAAATATCAGTGGAAATAGGTAATGCCAAAACCGCCTCAATTATTGGCTGGATATTGTCTGCCTCGTTGTAGGTCGGAATAACAATTACTATTGAATTCATCAACAGCTAAAATACGTATTTAAATGTGTGAGCCTGCCGTAAAAAAATAGATACTTTTGTGCTATGTACACGCTTAGAGAGTTGGATATTTCGTTTTGGGGTCTATTCATGCTTGTCGTGCTGATACTTTTTGTGTTTTTAAAATTTTTAAATCCTACACGGTTTGAGTCTATGGTATTTTTCTGGAAACGGACTAGCAGCAATTCAGAATTTAATAAACCCTTTAATGAAACAAAAGCTTTTTCATGGGTAGGTTTTATCTTTAGAGCATTAATTTTTGGATTGATGATGCACGTGTTTTTATCTGAATCCCTCAATACTACTACGTTTGGATTAGCTGTATTATCTTGGGCAGGTATATTCATGATGTTTTGGTTAACAAGGACACTTCTTGAAGGGGGCGTAATGGCCATGATGGGGAAAAATGAAGGACTTTTAAAGATCTTTTACATCCGAACTATTTTTAAAGAAAAATGGGCTTTTGTATTTGGCTGTGTGTCATTAATGCTAATTTATGCTTCTCTACCTGCTATTGCTACAAGTATGTTAACACTAGTTTATCTATTTGGGTTGGTAGCAATTCACATCCGCTTTTTAAAATTATATTTTAGAAACAATCCTATCAAAAAGGTGTATATTATTTTGTATATTTGCGCCTCAGAAATTGGCCCTGTATGGCTATTGACACAAACACTCATATTTTGACAAAACCTGCAAGAGTGAAAACTATTTTGGTTTCTCAACCTGCGCCTTCAGTTGAAAATTCTCCGTACAATCAACTCATTGAAAAACGAAAAGTTTCCATTGACTTTCGTCCTTTTATCCATGTTGAAGGGGTGTCTTCAAGAGAGGTTCGCATGCAAAAAATTGATATCACCAAATTTTCGGCTATCATCTTTACGAGCCGTAACGCGGTTGACCATTTTTTTCGCATTGCTGAAGAGCTTCGATATAGTGTTCCTAGCACCTTACGTTATTTTTGTCAATCTGAAGCCGTTGCTTATTACCTTCAAAAATATATTGTTTACCGCAAGCGTAAAGTTTATGTTGGCTCGCGTACTCTTGATGACGTACTTAAAGAAGCTGTCAAATATAAAGACCAAAAGTTCTTATTACCTTGTTCAAATGTACTGAAGCCAAGTATCTCACAGGCTATTGACGCTTCTGGTCTTATGTGGACAAAAGGCGTTTTCTACAAAACAGTTATCAGTGATTTATCTGATTTACGTGATGTGTATTATGATATTTTGGTATTTTTCAGTCCATCTGGAATTGAGTCGTTGTTTCATAATTTTCCCGATTTTGAGCAAAACGATACACGCATAGCAGTATTTGGTCCTTCCACGAAAAAAGCGGCTGAAGACAAAGGCCTTCGTATCGATATTTTGGTTCCCACTCCAGAAAATCCATCGATGACAAAAGCACTTGACGAGTATATTGCCCTATCTAACAAGCGTTAATTATAGTCGTAAATAACCCACTGCTAAATTTATCCATCCCAAAATAAGCAGTAACCCTCCTAGTGGAGTTACAGGACCTAGCAGTTTTGGAAGCAGCACAACAGAAGAATTGCTTAGCGATAATCCATAAATCGATCCTGAAAACAACAGTATTCCTACCGCAAATAACAAGGCCGTACGCTTTGCGAACGGGCTTTTATCTATACTCAGAAAAAGCAACGCTAAACCATGAAAAAACTGATATCGCACGCCTACCTCATAAGATTGTAATGCATTCACGCTTAGATAGTTCTCCAACAAATGCGCCCCAAATGCTCCTAAAATAACAGCAGTTCCACAAAAAAATGCCCCCCAAATGCTACATTGCTTGTATGTCATTATATTTTTTTTCTAAAATAGTTTACTATGTTTATACACCAAAATAAATAGATTGAAAAAAATAGAAGAGCACATATCACTTGACGGAATTGACAAGGCTATCTTACGAGTACTTATGGAGAATGCTCGAATCCCAGTTCAAGAAATTGCACGACAACTAAATCTTTCGGGATCGGCAGTGCATCAGCGTATCAAAAAATTAGAGGATGCGAACCTTATTCAAGGAAGTTATCTAAAAATAAACCCGTCATCATTAGGATATACTACTACAGCATACATTGGAGTGTACTTAGACAAAGCTATGCGAAACCCAGAAGCCGTATCCCAGTTAAAAAAAATTCCCGAGGTGGTAGAATGTCACTACACGACAGGAAATTGGAGTATTCTAATTAAAATTTTGTGTAAAAACAACGAGCACCTAATGCAGCTCCTCAATCACAACATCCAATCTATTGAGGGCGTTTCGAGAACCGAAACGTTTATCTCGCTTCACCAACAAATAAATCGTCAAATCAATATCTAGCGCCTAGAGCTTGCTACTCGAAGCGCAAAGTAAATTAAGGTTGCCAAAGACCCTATTGCAGCTACTACATAAGTACGAGCAGCCCATTTAAGTGCGTCTTTTGACATTGCAAATTCTTGTTGACTCACCATATTTTTTCGTTGAAGCCACGCTAAAGCACGATTACTAGCGTCATATTCAACCGGAAGTGTGATAAAGCTAAACAACGTGCCTAACCCAAAAAGAACTACCCCTGCTACTGCCAAATTATAGC
>ERZ802824.1538-NODE-1538-length-12219-cov-14.0472_pt1 | contig 12219 bp, 9 predicted proteins | sample MGYA00345650_ERZ802824 | MGnify/ENA primary metagenome ERZ802824 (study PRJEB30503, sample SAMEA104212361) | marine metagenome | biome: Westerlies Biome; feature: [SRF] surface water layer (ENVO:00010504) within the epipelagic zone...; material: water... | reverse complement strand
TTCTTGGAGGCTTGCTGTAGTGCGGCCGGCAAGCAACACCTTACCTCCGGAACCAACAATTTCCCGGGCCACCGCTGAACCAATTCCACCAGCACCAATAATGAGGACTTTCTGCACGTGATGTACTCCAACAAAGGATTTGTTTCAGTTGAAGACTTCAGTTTACAGCCAGTCGCCGATAGTCCGTTCAAGATTGGCTTCTTCGGCCATAGTCCGCAACTTTGCGATCGCCCGGGTCTGAATCTGGCGGATTCTTTCCTTGCAGACTCCCATTTCTGTTCCAAGTTGACGAAATGTTTTTGGCTTATCCCCATCGAATCCAAATCGTGCGAGCACAATCTGCTGCTCGCGAGGCTCGAGGGAGTGCAGAAATTTCGAGAAGAGTGTTTTCAGAAATTTGACCTGATCAGGAGAACATGCTTCGTGATCTGATACTTCTTCCGCCCGATCCTTTACTGGCTCATCATCAGAGGCAAAACGATTACGGTACTGGCGACCCTTGTGAGAAATACGAAAGAAGTGCCTTTGAATTGCATACGTTGCATAGGTACTAAATCGATTGCCTAAGGCAAAATTGAATTTTTCAACGGAACGCATCAAGGCAACATTGCCTTCGCTGATAAGCTCATCAAAGGAGTGGCTCGGCTCATTAAATTTCTTAGCGATCGAGACAACCAGGCGAAGATTCGACGTGATAAGAATTGCTTTCACTGTCTCAGCTTCTGCAAGAATATTTTCTATTTGCTTCATCTGCTTCATTGTTGCTCGTTTTGGATCAAGCCGACCCCGTTTTTGAAGTGCCTGAAATTTCAGCCAATTCATCCGGCGAAAATAGAATTGCTCTTCATCCTTCGACAGCAGCCGGGTCTGGTACAGGCTGGCCAAGTATGGCGAGAGTGAACGACTCGATGCAGGCTTCTTGTCCGAGGAAAACCCTTCCAGTGGGATTTCCGCATCTGCTGGTGGCGAGTTGGCGAGCAAATCTGCGTCCTTTTCGAGGAACACATCTCCACCGATGTATTCAATATCTCTTTCGAAAAGAGCTATCCTCTTTTTTGCAAGAATTGTTTTTCTTCGTTTTTCAGAGGGTGAAAGGCCTATGATCTTTTGTGGTTCACTTCCCCCCGAAGGAAATCTTGAATTTCGCTGAGACCGTTTTGGTGACTTTGGGAGTCGGCGGTTTGGATCGGCGAGTGCAATCATGACGTGTTCCTTTATTACGATTCCCGAGGGGGCCTGTCGGCATTACGAATCCTGCTATCGTTTAAAACCGCAAAACCGACGAATTGCTAACTGATGTTCTCGAAAATGTCTAAAAGTGGCCTAAATTAGTCAGAACTCGCTCCGCGTAGGCATTGATTCTCAATTTTTCTGGACGTTTCCCCTCTTCCGAAGGCCACACCACCATGTGTCGAAATCTTGTTCTGGTTCTGGGTGATCAACTCGATCAATCAAGTGCTGCGTTTGATGACGTAGATAAGGCTCAAGACGTCATTTGGATGGCGGAAGTGGCTGAAGAATCAACGCATGTCTGGACACATAAAGCACGGATCGTCCTTTTTCTCTCAGCAATGAGGCATTTTCGTGACCACTTGTTCGACGATGGGTTCACGGTTGACTACCAGGAAATCAGTGAAAAAAAGAAAGCCCGAGAGCCGATGTCGCTCGCAGCGGCACTCCAATCAAGTTTAAATCGATTGGAAAAAAAAGGCCTGAAACCAAATCGCTTAATCTGTGTTGAACCTGGTGAGTGGCGAGTTCGAGTGGCGTTGGAAGAGGCTGCAAAAGATGCAGGCATCTCACTTGAAGTACGTCCCGATCGTCACTTTTTTACAACAGGTGACGATTTCTCTGAACATGCTGCAGGTCGGAAACAGCTACGTCTCGAATTTTTCTACCGTCCACTTCGTGAACGCTTTAACATTTTAATGGATGAGGGTGAACCAGCTGGTGGACAGTGGAATTATGACGCAGATAATCGTGGAAGTTTTGGAAAATCCGGACCAGAAAAACTACGACCACCAAAACGCTTTAAGCCAGATGCCTTAACTCATGCTGTTATCAATCTTGTATCAAAGCGTTTTCAGAAACATCCCGGTTCACTTGAACAATTCGATTGGCCTGTCACAAAGAAAGACGCACGTGCAGCGCTTCGAGACTTTATTACCTATCGACTGTCAAATTTCGGGGTCTATCAAGATGCAATATGGACGGGTGAACCATGGCTCTATCACTCACGTCTCTCAGTTGCTCTTAACCTGAAACTGCTTGACCCACGTGATGTTATTGCTGCAGCTGAAAATGCATACCGAGAAGGGTCTGCTCCTTTGGCAGCCACTGAGGGATTCATACGACAAATTCTAGGATGGCGAGAATATGTGCGCGGTATCTATTGGCGATTCATGCCGGAATATGCACAACGAAATGCACTTGGAGCAGATCAGCCACTGCCAAACTTTTATTGGACCGGTGATACAGATATGAATTGTTTGAAGGATGCACTTGGGCAGACGCTCGAATACGGATATGCACATCACATTCAACGTCTCATGGTCACCGGTCTATTTGCAATGATGTATGGAGTGAAGCCAGAAGACATTCATAAATGGTATCTGGCAGTCTATGTTGATGCGGTCGAGTGGGTGGAGCTTCCCAACACGATCGGCATGAGTCAGTTCGCCGATGGTGGTGTTATGGCATCAAAGCCGTACTGTGCAACAGGGGCGTACATTGACCGGATGAGCAATGCATGTAAAGCATGTCGGTACAAACCAAAGGTCGCCCATGGCCCGGATGCCTGCCCCTTCACAACACTCTACTGGGATTTTCTTGCCCGCCATGAGAAACTTTTGAAAAAGAACCCGCGGATGACAATGCAGTTACGGAATCTTAGCCGCAAGGACGCAAGCGACCTCAGAACAATTCGACGTCAGGCAGAAAAACTGAGAACGTCCTGAGACGGCCCCATCCTGCTGGATTTATAAGCCAGTCTTGGTTGACTCTGTTACTTCCCAGGCCATCTGTCTATCTACGGCAAAGGCTTGGAGATGCTGACGAAGATCACGCGTTCTCCCACGCGTGTAGTGGAACGTCACCACTGCATCATCAACTGTACTAACTAATGTATCTTGCCCCGATCCTGCCCACTGAAACAGGAGCACAATGTGCGTCTCAAAACTCATTTGCTGTTCAATATTTTCTGCTTGCTGCGGACCCAGCAGGATCGTGACCTCTTTCTTCGATTTTGCTGAACGTGGTGTATACACATTCCCATGCATCTTAAGAGCGAGGGGGCCTTTCACTACGAGAGGCTGAACCAGCTTGTCTCCAGATACAAGAGCCAGAGCGGACATCATGACACCGAAACCGATCACTCCACTCTGGATTCCCATACCGTTATTCTCCAAAGAATTTTTGTCTGATGATTCACACTACATATGAGCCACTTGAAATCGCATATATGCTATGACACATCCATCTATGCCCTTTTAAGAACAATGCGATAGTAAAATTCACTGTCCTGCTCTGGGAGAACTTCTGCGATCATCAAGTTCTGTTCTACATGTGTTTTACGCTGGAGTAAACGATCTGTTTCATTCAGCAGATGACTGGGGATCTGTCTCTGCGGGATGCAGTCAACAAAGCCTCGCTTCATCACCTTGAAATGGATATGAGGCGGGCGTTCCCAGCCAGGTCCGGCGGGGTAGCTATCAGGCATGATTGTGTTGAAACGAAACCCACCTGTCGTGCCACGTGGTACGACAGCCCATTCTTGAAATCCTGTTCACGAGGGGCAGGATTTGGATCATACGAGTGGTTATCACGATATTCAGCATGTGCTTTCTTTCACAGAGGTTCCGGAATTGCACGACACTGACAGGCTCGCTAAGGTCTCACTCACATTTCATGACCCACCTGTGGTTTTACCGTGCTGCCCTATCACTTGCGTCTTCAGGTATCGTTCTGGTGCTGCCTCGTGGCGAGCACGCTTTCGGCACAAGATGTTGTTTGGGTACAGCCTGTTGATTCGCCACTGTATGAAACACATGTGAGCAGTACGGAAAATCAATGGACGCCGTATCGGGATGCCAGTCAACGAATTGATCTCCTCCCACCGGTCGATTTCAATCTTGAGCAGGATACATTTGCCAGCGAACCAATTGCTGACCTCGACCCGATTGAGCCAGGGTCCAGTCGACGGAAGAAGCCTAGCTTTGGTAGGGGAGCTCCTTTGAGCATGGGTGGTTTCTGGGCTCCTAACACCCCGGTTGTCAACCAGCCAGCGAACCTGCAAATGAATGCACAGTTTGCTCGAGTGGCTATGCCGCTTGGTATTCCAGAAGAAGGAAAACCGCTCTGGTTAGCGATTGCAAAATTTGGACGACTCGAGTTGGCAACAAATGCAATCCTGCCTGACTCAGGAGAACCTGTGCCCGGTCAATTCTGGCTGGTTGAAACTGGAGTCACTCACATTCGTCCTCTTGCCTCTGGCAGCACTGTTGGTGGCACGTTCCTCTTTGGTTCAGCGAGTGACAAACCTTTTCATGCTGGTCGTGACCTGACGCTTATGTCAATTCTCTTTGCGACCGTACCAGCTCGAAATCAGCGTGATGACTGGAGCTTTAGTCTCTTCTATTCACCAACATCACAGTTGCCGTACCCTCTTCCAGGAATCGCTTATGTCTGGAAGCCCGACGAAACGTTTGAGGCAAAAATTGGTTTGCCTCCTGGAATTGAATGGCGACCAAATGATGATTGGGAGATTACGTTCAATTACTTTCCACTTGTGAATGTCAATGCCATGGTGCGAAGACGTTTAGCTGACAAGCTCTGGTTATTTGGAGGCTATCGCACTGATACGCAGATTTATTTCCTGGCTGATCGACTGATTGAAAAAGAACGTTTCTATGTGTTTGATCAGCGTGCTGGCATTGGGCTCGACCAACACATTGGGTCTGGATTCAGCCTCGAATTCCTTGCTTCTTACCTCTTTGACCGTGAGCTTTTTCAAGGGACAAGTTTTACCTCTGGACGGACTGATGTCATTGAATTTGACCCCGGCCTTGGCCTCTCCCTGCAACTTTTGTGGAGAAGATAACTGCTACTCGTAATCCCACTTGGTGATCCAAGGATCTGCAAATTGCCGCTGCATTGCTTTGAGTTTTTCTTTGTATCTGAGAAGCACTGCTGCCTGCTTTGGATCATCAGCAAGATTCACAGTCTCTTCTGGGTCCTCTGAAATGTGATAGAGCTCAAACCTTGGACGGTGAATATATTCTTGGACAGTTTTCGTTCCATAGGGAGCGTCGAGGCTCCGGCGATACTGAGACTGCCAGCTACTGGCCGCCCAGAGATCTGAAGCAAACGGATATGGGAGTGGGTGTGCAATATTCCAGATGAGTTTCCAGTCATGATCCCGGATGGCTCTCATGGGATAGTACATCTGAATTTCATGGAATGTATGTGACGCAAAATGTGCATCATGAATTGTGATATCGGTATCAGACAGAATAGGAATCCATGATCGTCCGTGATACGTTTCAATACCTTTTCGAGGACCATGATTTTCATTCGTCGCGTATGGCTTATCCTTCCAATATTCTTCTGGTGCCACCCAGTGCTTCGGGCGCTGCTTCACCTGGTCAAGCTCGCCCGCAAAATCGAGTAACGAGGGCGTGATGTCCGTGTGGTTCACAATACTCTGAGTTCGCACTCCTCGAACTTTTGAATATGGATCACGAACGACAAAAGGAACACGGAGTCCAGGCTCATAGACTGTTGTCTTGCCACCAGAAAACGCCATGCCATGGTCACTGGTAAAAAGAATGAGTGTTTTGTCAAAGAGATCTGCCTCTTTCAAGATCTCAACGAGCCGTGCAAGTCCCTGATCAATGCGAGCACACGACTGATAATACTGAGCAAGCTCACTACGGGTTTCTGCCGTATCCGGCAAGAAAGCCGGAATCTGCATGTCCTCAGATTCAAAAAAGACTTCCTTGACCCCTTGATGACTTCCTCGATTGTGTTTGTTTCCAAAAAGATCTGGTTTCAGTTCCAGTGAAGAGTCTTCGTCAAGACCACCTCCACGATGGGGATCACTGGTAGCGAAGTAGAGAAAGAACGGCTTATCACTTTTCGAATTGATAACCTCAGCGGATGCATCTGCCATCTGGACTGCATTGCGTGGATTCCCCTTGAGTACCGTTTCGAAGTGATACACCTCCTCTGGCGCCACGTGGTACTTTCCAATACGCGCCGTTCGGTACTCTGCTCGAGCTAATGCTCGAGGAAGTGACAGGCTGACAACGTCATACCAACTTGCAAACTTATGAAAGTCATGCTGGTGGCCATACTGACCATTGGTGTGATTATGTAATCCAGAGAGGATGACCGAACGGCTTGCTGAACAACTCGCTGTTGTTGCAAATGCGTTGTCGAACACAACACCATCAGCCGCCATGGCATCAATAGCCGGCGTCACAGCAACATGGTCACCATAACAACCTAAAGTTGGTGATTCATCATCTGTGACAAATACAATGATGTTTCGTTCAGCTGCCTGAATCCATTGCGCACAAACAATCGTGGCGAGAAGTGCAAAGCAAATTGCAGACATGAATCCTTCCGCTTTTACAACCTGGCCTGATGTGTATTTTTTCAAAAGAGAGGCTCCAGACGATGGTGTTGAACATTCCACTAAATTACCTATGTTCACGATCTCCAAGAGTATGCCTGAAAAATACCACAAGAAACCTGGAACTGTGGGCCGAGGAGGAATTGCTTCGTTTCCGTAATTTCCCCTACAGTACGAGAAATTCTTTGTTTTCCCAAACGTGAGAACCGATGACCGCCTACTCGCTTACCCATTTGCGACAGCTTGAAGCTGAAAGCATTCACATCATTCGCGAAGTTGCTGCTGAGTTCGACAACCCTGTCATGCTTTATTCAATCGGCAAGGATTCGGCCGTTATGGTTCGTTTAGCCGAGAAGGCGTTCTATCCAGCCAAGCCACCATTTCCGCTTATGCATGTCGACACCACCTGGAAGTTCCAGGAGATGTATCAGTTGCGAGACAATTACATTGCGAAAGAATTGGGATTCAAACTCATTGTTCATGTCAATGAAGAAGGTCGAGCACAGGGAGTCAACCCTTTTACGCACGGCAGTAAAGTCCATACTGACATCATGAAGACGCAGGCTTTACGGCAAGCACTTGATACCCATCGTTTTGATGCAGCCTTCGGTGGAGCTCGGCGTGATGAAGAAAAGAGCCGTGCCAAGGAACGAGTCTTTTCTTTCCGTGATGATTTCCATCGCTGGGATCCCAAAAACCAACGACCTGAATTATGGAATCTTTACAACACAAAGGTAAAGAAGAACGAAAGTATTCGAGTCTTCCCAATTTCAAACTGGACTGAACTCGATGTATGGCAGTACATCCATCTTGAGCAGATACCGATAGTACCGCTTTATTTTGCAAAAGAACGACCCATCGTCTGGCGAGAAGGTGTCATGATCATGGTCGATGACGATCGAATGCAATTGGAACCAAATGAAAAACCAGAAATGCGAAGAGTTCGCTTTCGTACCCTTGGCTGCTACCCACTGTCTGGCGCCGTTGACTCAACAGCCACTACGCTTCCTGAGATCATTCAGGAGATGCTACTGACCACATTCTCAGAGCGACAAGGCAGGCTTATCGATAGCGATGAAGCCGGCTCAATGGAGAAGAAAAAGAGAGAGGGATACTTTTAATCTATGTCTCACCAATCATCGCTTATTGCAACTGACATTGATGAATACCTGACGCAACACGAGCAAAAAGAACTCCTGCGGTTCATTACGTGTGGCAGCGTCGATGACGGCAAAAGCACACTCATCGGCCGACTCTTTTATGAGTCCAAAATGATTTATGAGGATCAGCTTACCGCTATAAAAAAGGATACGACGCGTTACGGAACAACTGGTGAAGAAGTTGACCTGGCGCTCTTTACTGATGGACTTGAAGATGAGCGACAACAGGGAATAACGATCGATGTCGCCTATCGTTATTTCTCAACCGAAAAACGAAAATTCATCATAGCTGACACACCAGGCCATGAGCAGTACACGCGAAACATGGCCACGGGAGCATCGACTGCTGATCTTGCCATTATTCTAATAGATGCGCGACACGGGGTGCTTCCGCAAACCAAACGTCACTCTTTTATTGTGTCGCTCCTTGGCATCAAACACATCATTGTGGCAATCAACAAGATGGACATTGTTGACTACAGTCAGGACGTATTTGAATCCATTCGTCGTGACTATGTTGACTTTGCTGCGCGACTTGAATTGCCTGATGTACACTTCATGCCAATCTCTGCGCTCAAGGGCGACAATGTCGTTACAAACAGTGAAAAGATGACATGGCATGAGGGTCCGCCGCTCATGCACCTCCTCGAAACGGTCTATATCGGTTCTGACCGCAACATGGAGGACTTTCGATTCCCCGTTCAATACGTCACACGACCTAACCTCGACTTTCGTGGCTTTGCCGGGACAGTTGCATCAGGAATTATCCGTAAGGGTGATGAAATTATTACCTTACCGTCTCGTAAGAAGAGTCGTATTCAATCGATTGTCACTTTCGATGGAGAACGTGATGAGGCATTTGCTCCCCAGTCAGTAACGCTCACACTTGAAGATGAAATCGACTCCAGTCGTGGCGATATGATTGTCCGAGTGGGGAATCTTCCAAAGGTTGATCAGAAGTTCGAAGCGATACTTGTCTGGATGGATGAAACATCGCTTGTCCCAGGAAAAGAATATCTTTTCAAACAGACAGGCAAGGTCACACCAGGCCGAGTAAGCTCCCTCAAGTATCGAGTCGATATCAACACACTGCACCGCGAACCTGCACCGACATTAGCACTCAATGAGATCGGGCGCTGCGGAGTCACTCTCGCTGTACCAATTGCTCATGACTCGTATCGACGCAATCGAACAACCGGATCTTTTATCATTATTGACCGGCTGACAAACGGAACTGTTGGCGCAGGCATGATTCTTGATCGAGAACCAGAAGAAGGAGCTGCCCACTGGGATGATGAACCAGCAACTGAAGGCCTGACGGTCTCTTCCAGTGAAGTGACCATTGAAGAACGCCACGCTCGTTTTGGACAAAATCCAGTAACAATCCTCATTACTGGGCTCACAGGTTCAGGAAAGACAACTGTCGCTCAGGCACTGGAACGCAAACTCTTTGATGATGGGCGTGCCGTTATGGTTCTCGATGGACAGGCCATGCGACTTGGCATAAGCCGGGATCTTGGATTCTCAGCAAGCGAAAGAAGTGAAAACCTTCGACGCTCTGTAGAGGTAGCAAAGATTGCAAATGATGCCGGCTTCATTGTCATTGCGGCCTTTGTTGCACCTGATGAGCAGTCACGGCAAAAAGCTGCAGAACTTGTTGGCACAGAACGATTCCTCACTATCCATCTCTCAGCACCCATAGAAATCTGTCGGACCCGTGATGAGAGAGGGCAGTATGCAAAAGCCGATGCAGGGGAACTGGGCAACTTCCCCGGTGTCTCAGCACCATACGAAGCTCCATTACAAGCAGATCTCGTGCTTCCTACCGACGAACTCCCGGTCAGTCGATGTGTGGATGCAATCATCGAACTCCTCGAGACCAAAGGTGTTCTGGGGTGAGTAAAGGACCGGACGTAGAAAAAAAGTACGGGGGCTCGATTCGCATAGGAATTCTGACAGTATCAGACCGGGCTAGCCGCGGTGAATATGCCGACGAAGGTGGGCCCGCTGTTCACGATTATCTTCGTGAAGTGCTGTGTGTTTCATGGGATCCTGAAATTCAAATTGTTTCGGATGAAGTTGAATGTGTTGCAACAGCTATCAAAGACATGTCTAGCCATGGATGCTGTCTTATCATCACAACAGGCGGTACAGGACCTGCACCACGTGATGTAACGCCTGAGGCAACTGAGCGTGTCTGCTCAAAAATGCTGCCAGGATTTGGCGAACTGATGCGGCAGGTATCACTTCAATATGTTCCCACCGCGATTCTTTCTCGACAGACCGCGGGGGTGTGTGGTGGTGCTCTGGTCGTCAATCTTCCAGGCCGCCCAAAAAGCATTTGTGAATGTCTTGATGCAGTTTTCCCAGCAATTCCTTACTGCATTGATCTCATCCATACTGGGAACACCACGCCACCTTACCTGGAAACAGACCCAACTCGAATGAAGTCCTTTCGCCCCAAAGGCAAATAGTTCTGAATATTCTGGCCAGCAATGGGCTCTCGTTCCCGTCTCTCGACTGTCTCTGGGTATGCTCTTTTTAAGAACCCACTGTTGGTGATATGCCAACGAACGTGAGGCGGCCAGGGAGCACTCGGATTGTCACCGGCAACTCACCACCCGGGTCACCATCAAGCTGATATGGGACTGGCTCATCAGATTCAATAGAAATTTGTGTTACTTGCTCCACATGTGTGTCACGCCAGGCTCGATGCCAGCCAAAAAGAACACCAACAAAATACCGAAGACCATTCCACCAACGACCCCCACGAAAACAGCACAGATCAAGTTGGCCATCAGCACAATCACCTTCCGCAACAAATCGAAGCCCAAGTGCATATCGCGGCACGTTGAAGATAAATGCCCAGCGTGTATGAATCGCTTTTTCATTTCCTTCAGTTTGGACACGAATCTTGGGAAATTGATATCCACGAAGTGCTTGTAAAACCGGTCGAATCCAGGTTGTATGGTCAATGTGACCGGTTCGTCGAGCACTGAGAAGGCGTACCACTTCTGCATCAAAACCGACAGAAGCGACTGCCAGAAAGAGTTGTCCGTTTGCTTCCCCGGCATCAAGGGAAAATGTCTTTGAACTTATTATTCGATGAATCAACTGCTTGATGTCATGATTAAATCCAAGTTGCTTGGCAAGAACGTTTTCCGTTCCAAGTGGTAATATCGCAAGTGGTGTGGTTGGATCAGCCCAATTTGCAACCATACCGATCGTGCCGTCTCCTCCTGCACAGATAACACATGCAAATCTGTTGTTTTCTTCACTGGCGGCACGTAAACACTTCTGAATACTCTCTGGTTTACTCTCTTGTTCTACAAGAAACCCCTGTGACAGGAGATCTTCCCGAAGTTCTTTGAGAAGTGCCTGCTTGTCACTTGCACCAGCATTTGGATTTTCAACAAGCAGTACTCTTTTTGTTTTGTGTATCATTACTTGCAATCCTTAGTGCTCTAAAAAGAACGATACACAAAAACAAAGAAGATACTGCATATCTTAAAGACAGCGATTATTCTAGATGCTTCTTGGGCAGAATGGACGGCCTTGCGGTAGCTTACCCAGGGGCACCTGCAACTCACCGACACACAAGATAGAGCAAAAAATAGAGCAAAAACTTTCAGAGCTTTTCCGGGGCAACCCTGTGGTATTCAGAAGCTGACTGCTTCCCAAGACTGCCTGCCTCTACAGGTCAGTCTCAGGAAGCTTTGTTCTTACCAGTTCCATCAAGTCAGCTGAGATTCTGATGGAATCTTTAGCGTACGCGAACGGATCGTGACACACGCCCAAAATTATCAACAAGAATTAGGTCCGTCTGAGAGATTGAACGAACCGCAGGCGTCAGCGTCTGATTCGTCAGGCCAACTCGAGAGGAGGCTGTTACGTGAGTAATCAATCGACCATTTGATATCATCCATGTACCACTGGAAATCGGAGTAGGTACAAATACTGATTGAAAGTTTTGAAGCATCTGATAGTACCGATAGGTCTGAAACGTTCCGTCGACGTTGTACGTGATATCAACGGACCCTTCAGTATCTGTCATACGCCATGTTCCCACAGTCATTTCCCGAACCTCAGCGTCAGTCAGTACACGTGATGTCACACCACCACCTGGTACGACAGCCGGAGGAGGTGCTGGCTTGGCACTCTGCCACTGGCTCATATCAGGAGGATTATCATGAACTGGCTTTGGAGCAGGTCGTGGGGCACCCTTTGGGGTTGCTGAGTTATTGGGCTCATATTTTTCCATCACGACGAGAGCTCGTGCGGAATCTTTTGGGGCCCCAAACTCAGTAGGTACCTTTGAGACATCCCGTGAAAAACAGACGACGAGTTTGCCCTCATCGAATTTGTAGATGCCTTTCCCTGTTTCCGTATCCTTATTCTTAATTGTAATTCTTTTTGGGTAAGACG
>ERZ802824.1531-NODE-1531-length-12259-cov-20.3138_pt1 | contig 12259 bp, 10 predicted proteins | sample MGYA00345650_ERZ802824 | MGnify/ENA primary metagenome ERZ802824 (study PRJEB30503, sample SAMEA104212361) | marine metagenome | biome: Westerlies Biome; feature: [SRF] surface water layer (ENVO:00010504) within the epipelagic zone...; material: water... | reverse complement strand
ATTTCTTGACCAATAGTAACTAACTTTTCTGGATTAGCGTTTTTATTTGTCCAGTCCATTTCAGAAACGTGAACGAGGCCTTCGACTCCGTTATGGATTTCAACAAAACAACCATAATCAGCAATATTTGTAATTTTCCCTTTTAATTTAGAACCTTCAGGATGGTCCTTGCTAATTTCAAACCAAGGGTCTTCATTTAATTGCTTTAACCCAAGTGAGACCCTAGTTTTTTCTTTATCAAATTTTAAAACTTTTACATCTATTTCATCGCCAATATTTATGAGTTCTGACGGATGCCTAACTCTTTTCCATGCCATATCCGTAATATGGAGCAGTCCATCAACTCCACCTAAATCTAAAAATGCTCCATAGTCTGTAATATTTTTAACTATACCTTTTACGACAGAGCCTTCCTCTAAATTAGCTATCAACTCATCTCTTTCTTCACTGTTTTCTGATTCCAAAACTGCTTTTCTTGAAACAACAACGTTGTTTCTCTTTTTATCTATTTTAATAACTATAAACTCTAAATCTTTACCTTCTAAGTAAGTTGTCTCTCTTACTGGCCTAACATCGACCAAAGAACCAGGCAAGAAAGCTTTTATATCAGCAAGATCAACTGTGAAACCACCTTTTACTTTACCGGTAATTCTTCCTTCGAGAATTTTCTTTTCATCATAAGCTTCTGATAATGAGACCCACGCTCTAGCTTTTTTTGCTTTTTCTCTAGATAATTTTGTTTCCCCAAAACCGTCTTCTATTGCATCAACCGTTACTTCAACAGTATCACCTTCTTGAACCTCAACTTTTCCATCAAAACCAATAAATTGGTCGATAGGAATCATTCCTTCTGATTTAAGACCTGCATTAACTATTACTAGGTCTTTTTTCACATCTATCACTGTACCATTAATTATAGTGCCAGCTTTGACTTGAAGTTTAGAAATACTCTCTTCTAATAAAGTTGAAAAATCTTCGCTCATATATTTTTTAAATTATCTCTTATAATGTTTATGGTTCTATTGAATACTTCAGAAGCATCAATATCGCTTGTATCAATTATTATTGCATCTTTTGCTGGTATCAAAGGAGAAATTAATCTCTCTGTATCAGCTTTATCTCGTAACAAAAGTTTTTGTATGAGAGCCGGCAAGTTAGCACTAATTCCTTGATCTTTCAACTGATTTAATCGTCTTTCTGCTCTTTTTTCTATAGAGGCTGTTAAATAAAATTTAGTATTTGCATCAGAAAAGACTTTTGTACCCATATCTCTTCCATCAGCTACCAAGCCTGGTGCAGAAAGGTACTTTCTTTGGTAATTTTCAAGCATATCTCTTGCTATTGGGTCTTTAGCAATATTTGATGCAAGTATTGCAACTTTTTCTGTTCTTATTTTATCTGTAAAATCTTCATTATTGACAAATATTTGAGCTTTCTGACCGTCTTTATATCTAAAATCTATAGCTATATCAGAGATCCAATAATCTAAATTTTTTAAAACTTCATCAAAATTATTATTTTTTTCGTATAGTTTTAATGCCAATGACCTGTAAAGTGAACCACTATCTAAATAGTTATACCCAAGTTCTTTTGCAATCATTATAGCTATAGTTCCTTTTCCAACACCGCTCGGACCATCAATTGTAATTACTTTATGATTCAAATATTTTCCCTCTTAATTTTTAACCCCATCTTACACATTAAATTATCAAACCCAGGAAAAGATGTTGAAACATTCTCGGTATTTAAAATAGTTATTGTACTTGATGAAGCTATTCCAGCAATTGCAAATGACATTGCTATTCTATGATCATCATAACTGTCTATAGTTGCACCTGATATTTTGCCACCTTCTATCTCTATACCATCATCGAGTAAGGTATTATTTATATTGCATTTTAGTAAGCCTTTTGACATTGAAGCAAGTCTATCGCTTTCTTTAAATCTTAGCTCCATGGCATTTTTAAGTATTGTTTTCCCAGAAGCATTTGCAGCAGCAATAAATAATATTGGAAATTCATCAATTGCGCTTGCAATATATTTTTCAGGGATATTAATACCTTTTAATTCTGAAGAATAAACAATTATATCCCCAATCTTTTCAGGGCCATATTTTCTTATATTATCAATTTGAATATTTGCGCCCATTAACTTTAATATCTCTATACCACCTGTACGCAATTCATTTAGTCCAACATTTTTGATTATAACTTTTGATTTTCTTGATATTAGGCAACCTACGATAATAAACATAGCTGAGGATATATCTCCTGGAATCTCTATATCATTAGAGACTAATTTCTTTTCAGGATTAACTGTAATTTTATTATTTATTGTAGTAATACTTCCACCTAAATAATTAATCATATTTTCTGTATGATCTCTACTTTTGATATTTTCAATAATATTTGTTTTTTCTGAAGAATATAGACTTGCTAATATTATAGATGATTTAATTTGCGCGCTATCAATTGGCATTTTATATTCGATTCCAGATATCTTTGTTACAGGACTAATACTTATTGGTGCTGTATTATTTTTTGATAAATTTATATTAGCTCCCATCATTCTTAGTGGCGAGGATATTCTCTCCATTGGTCTTTTACTTAACGAGCTATCTCCAATTAAATAACTAGGAAATTTTTGCCCACATAGTAATCCAGAAAGTAACCTCATACTTGTTCCTGAATTACCGCAATCTAAGCTATGGTTTGTGCCTTCTAGACCATGAATACCTTTACCTATTATCGTATATATATTGTCATCATTCTTAGTAATTTCTACACCAAGCATTCTAAAAATATTTAGTGTGGCTAAACAATCATCAGATTCTAAAAGACCAGTAATTTTACCAATGCCATCAGATATAGATAATAAAATCAATGATCTATGAGATATTGACTTGTCCCCCGGAACAGAAGTTATGCCATTTATGTTAGTAGATGGATTTACGGTATATTTTTCTGACATATATTATTATTTTTTAGGTGTTGCTCTATTTAAAAAAGAAACTATATCATCATGATTTTTTGAACTTATTTTAGATTTTAACTCTTTTAATTCTTCAAGATATTTATTTATATATTCAATCATATTATCCTCATTGTCACTGAAAATATTAGCCCATGATTCAGGATCACTATTTGAAATTCTAGTCATATCAGAAAGACTTCCTTTAGAATAAATCCATGGAAATTTTTCATTCGTATTAAGGTCATTAATCATTTTAGATAATGAAAAAGAAATAGCATGTGGAACATGACTTATTGCAGCTAAAATTTTATCATGCTTGAGAGTATCAATCTCAACTACATTACAATTTATTGATTCCCATAAATATTTAACAGAATTAATATTATCTAATTTTGAAGAATCTAGCGGGCTGATAAAAGTTATTGCTTCATCATAAAGATTATCTAAAGAATTTTTTATACCAAAATTTTCTGTACCTGCCATTGGATGAGAAAGAATGAAATTATTTACATCTTGAAATTTATTGTCTTTTATAAAATCTAAAACTGTTTTTTTTGTGCTTAGTGTTTCTGTGAATACTTTATTGCCATTAAAAAATGATTTTGCTATTTTTAGTAAATTTTTAATTTGGTCTACTGGTACACAAAAAACTATTATGTCTGAATCTTCTATTGCATTCCCAAGATCTAATTCAAAATTGTCTATATAATTATTATCAAGAGCATATTCCATGACTTCTTTGCTAATATCATGGCCATTTATATTATCGTAACTATTATTTTTTCTTAAAGATCTGCATAACGAAGAACCAATTAATCCTAGGCCAACTACTAAGATTTTTTTATTTTTATTATTTACTTTATTTGACATTTTTTGTATTTACCGCAGCAGGATATGAACCTAGAAATCTATATAAACTTGCTTCCCTTTTTATATCCTCATTAGCTTTTTTTAAAGACTTATCTTTTATATGCCCAATTAAATCTAAGTAAAAAATATATTCCCAATTATTATGCTTAGATGGTCTTGATTCTATTCTTGTCATGCTTACATTATTTTTAGATAGTGGTTCTAACAAACTATATAATGCGCCAGAATTATTTTTTGCAGATACAATAATACTAGTTTTATCGTTCCCAGAGGGTTCTGTGTCTCTTTCACCTATTACTAAGAATCTAGTTGAATTATTACGGTTATCTTCAATATTTTTACTTAGCGTTTGTAATTGATATATTTCAGCTGCTACTGTACTTGCTATAGCTGCAGAATTATTTTCTTTTGACGAAATCAAAGCAGCCTCAGCATTACTAGAAGAGTTTATTTTTTCTGATTTTGGAAGATTTTTATCTAACCACTCTTTACATTGAGAAAATGATTGCGGATGTGCATAAATCTTTTTTATTTCGTTTAAGTTATTAGATTTCGATAAAATGTTATGGTTGATTGAAATTTCAATTTCTCCAGAAATTCTTAAATTTGACCGCATAAACATATCAAGAGTTGATGCAACAATTCCTTGTGTAGAATTTTCTACTGGAACTACTCCATAGTGTGTATCTCTTTTTTCTACTGAGCAAAAAACTTCTTCAACATCAGAATACGGCATAGATAATACAGAAGATCCAAAATGATTTTGCGCTGCTAGCTGTGTATAGGTTCCTTCGGGACCAAGATATGAAACTTTTAGTGGCGCCTCTAAAGAAAGGCATGCTGACATTATTTCTCTATATAGTCTACAAATATTATCTTCTGACAACGGTCCTTTATTTAATTCTTTGATACGTCTAATTACCTGCGCCTCTCTTTCAGGATTATAAAAATTATCAGAACCTTTAGATTTTTGTTTTTCTTTAGATATATTTATAGCCTGCTGAGCTCTTTTATTTAATAACTCAAGGAGTTCATTATCTAATGAATCAATATTGTCTCTAATTTTCTTAATATCTTCTGTCATTTTTTTTAATTTATATTTCTTCGACTTTTTCTTCTTCAACTTTTTCAATTTGAGATAGTTTTTCATCTTTCCCAAGTTTTTGCAATCTTACTCCTTGTGTATTTCTTCCTAACTGAGATATATCTTTAATGGATGTTCTTGCTAAAGTACCATGATCAGTAATTAACATTAAATCATCATTTTCTTTAACTTTTAGAGCCCCTATGACATTACCATTACGATCTGAAGTTTTCACAGCTATGTTTCCTTTACCTGCCCTTTTTTGAAGAGAAAACTCATCTATTTTTGTTCTTTTTCCATAACCGTTTTCAGTCGCAATTAAAATATCATCTGTATCACCTTCGTGACTTGTAATCATACTAATTACTAACTGATCTTTTGCAACAGTTATTCCTTTAACACCTGAAGCACTTCTTCCTACACAATTTACATCTGATTCATTAAATCTAATAGTTTTCCCTGCGCTAGAGAAGAGCATGATTTGTTTTTTTCCATCTGTAACGCTAGCTTCTATTAAGTTATCACCATCTTTCAAATTTATTGCTATAAGCCCTGATGGCCTTGGTCTTGAAAATTCTGTTAATTTTGTTTTCTTAATTATTCCTTTGCTTGTTGACATCAATACAAATAAATCTTCATCATAATTACTAATTTTTTGTATTGCAGTAATTTTTTCAAACTGCGCAAGAGATAATATATTCACAATAGCTTTTCCCTTTGCAGATCTTCCAGATTGCGGAATATCATAAACTTTTAACCAATAGACTTTTCCCAGACTTGAAAAGCATAAAATTGTATCGTGAGAGTTAGCAACAAATAATTTCTCAATAAAGTCTTCTTCTTTTACTGTAGCTGCAGTCTTTCCTCTGCCTCCTCTTTTTTGAGAGCTGTATGTATCTACAGGTTGTGCTTTTACGTAACCAGCATTTGATAATGTCACAACTAAATCTTCTTCTTTTGTTAGATCTTCTTTTGAAAAATTAATAAGCTTTTGAAATTGCGTTCTTCTTTTATCTCCATATATTTTTTTAATTTCTTCAAGTTCTTCTCTAATTAAATTCATTAAAATTTTATTATCACTTAAAATGAGTTGATAATGCTTAATAGCATCAATAAGCTCCTTATAATCTAATAGAATTTTGTCTTGCTCTAGGGCTGTTAGCCTGCTCAATTTCATTTCTAATATAGCTTGAGCTTGAATTTCTGATAGCAAATATTTGTCTTTAGTTAATCCAAGATTGGTATTTAAATCATCTGGCTTTGTGATAGAGCTTTTTGAAGAATCTAACATCTTTAGAATAAGGCCAGCTTTCCATTTTATAGATAATAATTTTATCTTAGCTTCTTGAGAATTTTTTGATTCCTTAATAAGTTTAATTATTTCATCTATATTTGATAGTGCGACAGCCAGACCTTCCAATATATGGGCTTTTTCCCTAGCTTTTTTTAGCTCAAATATTGTCCTTCTTGTTACAATCTCTTTCCTGTGTTGTATGAATGCTGATAATATCTCTTTTAAATTTACTGCTCTTGGTTTCCCATCTATCAATGCAACCATATTAATACTAAATGATGTTCTCATTTGAGTTTGTTGAAATAGATTATTTAAAAGAACGCCAGAAATTTCAGATTTTTTTAATTCAATTACCACCCTCATACCATCTTTATCTGACTCATCTCTTAATTCAGAAATTCCCTCTATTTTTTTATCTCGAACTAGCTCTGCTATTTTTTCTATTAACCTAGCTTTATTAACTTGATAAGGAAGTTCTGTAATTATTATTTTTTCTCGTGATGTTTTTTTATCTATCTCGATATTTGTCATTGCTTGCATGATGACTCTGCCCTTACCTGTTTTATAAGCTGACTCAATTCCATTTATTTCATTCTTATCTGTAGTTATAATTCCTGCTGTTGGGAAATCAGGCCCAGGTATATATTTCATTAAATCTTTAATATCCATATCAGCTTTTTTACTTAATTCTATAACAGCATTAATTACTTCTGTTAAGTTATGAGGTGGTATATTTGTAGCCATACCAACAGCTATGCCAGAAGAACCATTAACTAATAAATTTGGAACTCTTGTTGGAAGAACAACAGGTTCAATTTCTGTTTCATCATAATTGGGTCTGAAATCAACTGTCTCTTTATCTAAATCTGAAAGAATTTCATGTGCGATTTTAGCCATCCTAACTTCTGTATATCTCATAGCTGCTGGCGAATCGCCATCAATAGAGCCGAAGTTACCTTGCCCGTCAACTAAAACATATCTCATTGAAAAGTCTTGTGCCATCCTTACGATAGTATCGTATGCAGCAGTGTCTCCATGAGGGTGATATTTTCCAATCACGTCTCCAACTACACGTGCAGATTTTTTATAAGGTTTGTTTGAGTAATTACCCATCGACTCCATTGCATACAAAACTCTTCTATGAACTGGCTTTAATCCGTCCCTAATATCTGGCAAAGCTCTTCCGATAATTACACTCATAGCATATTCTAGATATGCTTTATTTGTTTCTTTTTCAATTGAAACTGGTAATAATTCTTTCGCAAATTCTGCCATTATGACTCTATAAATTAAATGTTTGGAATGTTTATATTCTAACATGAGTGGGCTTTTTTCACTAGATTATCGTCTAAAAATTGGTAAATTATAGGCGCTATTAATGCTAATTTATAATAAATGAGATAATATGTAATGATGAATGTAGACAATAAAGAAGTTCAAAAATTTAATGATATTTCATATAGTTGGTGGGATCCTGAAGGACCATTTAAACCGCTGCATATGCTAAATCCAGTAAGGATAAATTTTATAAAAGAAAACATCGATCTTGAGAATAAATCATTAATAGATGTTGGTTGTGGCGGCGGCCTCCTTTGCGAAAATTTAACTTCTAAAAATACAAAAGTAAAAGGTATTGATATGTCAAATGAAGCTATTGAAATAGCTAAAGCTCATCAATCTCTAAATAACCTAAATATAGATTATCAAAAAATAAGCTTGGAAGAATTAATAAAAGAATCAAAGAAAAAATATGATGTTTTAACATGCCTTGAGTTAATTGAACATGTACCTTACCCCTAAAAACTAATTCAAGATTGCATAAAAATTACTAAAAAGAATTCTGAATTATTTTTTTCTACACTAAATAGAAATTTAATTTCATACTTAGTTTCTATAATAGGAGCTGAATATATATTCAATATTTTGCCGCGTGGCACTCATGATTATAAAAATTTTATAAAACCTTCTGAATTCTGCAGTCTACTAAGAAAAAATTCTTTAGAAATTAAAAATATAAAAGGTATTAATTATAATATACTTAATAAGAATTTTTATGAATCCAGCACTCCAAATATTAATTACATAATACATTGTAAAAAGAATAATGATTAATAGAAAAATTGATGCAATGCTTTTTGATTTTGATGGAACACTTGCTGATACATCTTTCGATATGGTGAATTGTTTAAATATTTTACTTAATCAACATAATAAAAAAGAGGTAGAATTAGAATATGCTAAAAAATATATCTCAAAAGGTGCTGGTGGTTTAGTAGACTTTTCTTGTCCTGATTTGTCTAAGGATGATAGAAATGATTTTATATCGGAATACTTAGAAATTTATAAAAATAATTTATTTGTAAACACTCATTTGTTTGACGGAGTTGAATACATTATTAATACTTTAGTAAAAAAAAATTATAAATGGGGTATTGTCACAAATAAACCTAGTTTTCTTGTGTTACCAATTATTGAGATGCTTAACTTTACCCATACACCTAATTGTATTGTTGCTGGAGATACTCTTAATGTGAAAAAGCCAAATCCAGAGCCGTTGTTGTATGCTTCTAAACAAATATCATGTGACCCTATTTTTTGCGCTTATGTTGGAGATGATATTCGCGATATTACCGCTGCTAATTCAGCAAATATGTTCTCTGTCGCTGCAGCTTATGGGTTTATCGATGACATGAGTAATGTAAAAGAATGGGGAAGTGATTATATAATCAATTCCCCATTAGATTTAGAAAAATTTATTAATTAACTAAGATTTAATGCTTGAACAATTTCTTCTGTAGTTTTCTTCGCATCACCTAACAACATCATTGTTTTATCTCTAAAAAATAAATCGTTATCAACACCTGCATAACCAGAAGCCATAGATCTTTTTAAGAATAATGTTGTCGCGGCTTTCTCTACATCTAATATTGGCATTCCATAAATTGGGCTTTGGGGGTCTGTTTTTGCTAATGGATTTGTAACATCATTAGCACCTATTACGAATGCTACATCAGCTGTTGCGAACTCGTGATTAATTTCTTCAAGTTCAAAAACTTCATCATATGGGACATTGGCTTCAGCTAACAACACATTCATATGCCCTGGCATTCTTCCTGCTACAGGATGAATTGCATATCTTACCTCAACACCTTTTTCTTTAAGTATGTCACACATTTCTCGCAATGCATGTTGAGCTTGCGAAACAGCCATACCATACCCTGGAACAATAATTACCTTTTGTGCATTACTCATAATGAAAGACGCATCATCTGCACTTCCTTGCTTAACATTCCCTTTTGGTCCACCTGCTGCTGCTGCTGCTGCTGCATCGCCATCACCACCGAAACCGCCAAGTAGAACGCTTACAATTGATCTATTCATTCCTTTACACATGATATAACTTAAAATGGCCCCAGAAGAACCAACCAGCGCACCAGTTATAATTAATGCTGTATTTTGAAGTGTAAATCCAATTCCACATGCTGCCCATCCAGAATAAGAATTTAACATTGATACAACTACTGGCATATCTGCGCCACCAATTGGAAGAACAACTAAGAAACCTATAAAGAAAGATAATCCAACAATCATCCAAAAATATTGTTCTGTAGAAGGACTCATAGGATCTACAGCTGTCATATAAATTAAAGTTAATATTCCTAAAAATATAATAAGGTTAATTAAATGCTGACCCTTAAATACTAATGGGTTTCCACTAACCAAGCCTTGCAGTTTTGCAAAGGCAATAACCGAACCAGAAAATGTTATTGCTCCAATTGCTAAACCTAGACTCATTTCTATCATACTGCCTGTGCTTATTATTCCGCCATCAAAAAATGCAGCTGGATTCTTATATGCTCCGATGGCAACAAAAACAGCTGCTAATCCAACCAAACTATGAAATGCAGCAACTAATTGCGGTAAAGCCGTCATGCTAATTTTTCTAGCAAGCACAGATCCAAAGAGACCACCTATTGCCACCGCTATAATAATATTTGTGTAACTTGATAATTCTAAGCCTGATCCTGCTCCATAAAGAGTAGTAGCTACAGCTATAGTCATTCCAAGCATCCCGTAAGTATTTCCCTTTCTAGCTGAAACAGGTGAAGAAAGACCTTTTAATGCTAAGATGAAAAGTACTCCAGAAAGAAGATATGCAAAACCAATTATTGTTGTATTCATTTATATTTACCTATTTATTTTTTCTTTTTAAACATTGCTAGCATTCTTTGTGCAACCATAAAACCGCCAAAAATATTTACGGATGCTAGAAGGACAGCGATTAATCCCATTGTGCTAGATAAATCTATAATACCTTTACTAGCGACTGCAGCAATAAGGCCTCCAACGATGATTACTGATGATATTGCATTTGTTACAGCTAACAAAGGAGAATGTAATGCTGGAGTTACACCCCACACTACATAGAACCCTACAAAAACTGATAACACAAAAATTGAAAACAAACTTAAAAAATCCATTATGAAACTCCTTTAACGATTTCACTTACAATACTTCCACCTTTAGTAACTAAAGTATTTTTTACTGTCTCATCTTCCCAGTCTAACTCTAGTTTTTTTGTTTCATTGTTTACATGTGGAGAAAGAAAATTAAGTAAATTTTTTGCAAACAAAGTGCTTGCGTCTTTTGGTAGCTCGCCAGGTAAATTATCAAATCCGACAATTTTTACACCGTCAGCATCAAAAATTTCATTTCTTTTTGTCAACTCACAGTTACCACCCATCTCTGCTGCCAAATCAACTACAACTGATCCTGTTCTCATTGAATTCACCATTTCTGCTGTCACTAATTTTGGAGCAGGCCTTCCTGGTATTAAAGCTGTTGTTATTACTATATCCTGATCTTTGATATGCTTTTTAATAACCTCTTGCTCTTTTTTCTTATATTCCTCGGTCATTTCCTTAGCGTAGCCACCTGAAGTTTCTGCTTCTTTCATAGCCTCTTCATCAACAATAAGAAATTTTCCACCTAAACTCTCAACTTGTTCTTTTGTTGCGGCCCTAACATCATATGCGGTGACTATTGCACCCATTCTCTTTGCGGTTGCAATGGCTTGCAGTCCTGCAACACCTACTCCCATTATAAAAACTTTAGCTGGGGCCACAGTTCCTGCAGCTGTCATCATCATTGGGAAAGCGCTATTAAAGCTACTTGCTCCTTTTATAACTGCTTGATAGCCAGATAAATTAGATTGCGATGATAAAACATCCATTGATTGTGCTCTTGTTATTCTTGGCATTAGATCCATAGCAAAAGTTGTTAATGAAGCTTTTGCATATTCCTCAGAATCTTTCTTTGAAACTAATGCTGACATATGTGCAAGTACCATTGCATCTTTCTTACACATTGAAATTTCATCAATTTCATCATTTGATGTCATTAAACGCTGTATTTTAAATATAATATCCGCATTACTTAATGTAGATTTTGTATCGGACGCAATTTTAGCACCTGCCTCTTTAAATATCTCATCTGTAAAACCTGAATTTTGCCCTGCACCACTCTCTACAGTTACCTCAAAGCCCATTGCCGTAAATTTTTTGACTACTTCTGGAGAAGCTGCAACCCTGGTCTCTCCAACCCTATTTTCTTTTGGAATTGAAATTTTCATGTTATTACCGTTTGTTTAATAATTGTTCGTCTTGATGGTACGACAATATATTCTAATATTCCGAATTACTCAAGAAAAAATACCCAAAAAGAGCTATAAAGGTCGAAAAAAGTAATAAATCTTAGTATTTTTAATGAATATTATCTTCGTTATATTCTTCTGCCTTAGGATCAATTAAATCATCATTTTTTTCATTATTTGGCTTCATATCTAACAAGCCTAGTTGTTGTTTTTCTTGATCTGAAAGCTCTATAATATCATCTAGTTTTGGCAGCTGATTTAGAGTTGTTAAATTATGTGAATCCAAAAATTCTTTTGTTGAGCCAAAAATTGCAGGCTTACCAGGCACATCTTTATAACCCAACATTTTTATCCATTCTATTTCAATAAGTGTTTTTATACTATT
>ERZ802824.1528-NODE-1528-length-12275-cov-15.8178_pt1 | contig 12275 bp, 15 predicted proteins | sample MGYA00345650_ERZ802824 | MGnify/ENA primary metagenome ERZ802824 (study PRJEB30503, sample SAMEA104212361) | marine metagenome | biome: Westerlies Biome; feature: [SRF] surface water layer (ENVO:00010504) within the epipelagic zone...; material: water... | reverse complement strand
GGCTGGTCTTATCTATGCAAATTAAAATACATACTTATATTAAATGGTTAAAAACTTACCGACCATCGAGCGGTCTACCAAAATCCGGTTTGGTAAACATGCTTCGGATGACCAGGCTGAAAACACAGTTGTTTTTAATGCTTCAGATTCTGTTATTAATGCGATCAATGAGGGTTCCATATATATGGCACCACTCCGTGTTGCGGAATTAGCGGGTTCTAATCTCGTAGGTTATTCCGCAACGACAAAAGAAATTGTTGATTCGAGTGTTCCCACATCCCTTTTAGGTGGTGTTACTTTAGATAGTGCAACTGTCCAAGGTAATATTGTTTCAAATGCTACACCACACTTTGCGAATGCGACAACTGCGTTTACGACTGGTCACGGTTCAAATGTTGGTATTTCAAATACGTCTCCTACACATATGTTATCTATCGGTGATAAAATTTTCATGTCCAATACAGGTGCAGAAGCCATAAAAGTTGAAGGTAATGTACGCGCCAATAGATTTTTTTCTGGTTCGAGTGTTCTTATAGATGGAAATTCGACAAACAAAATTCAAGTTTCGGGAACTATTAAGACAGGTGTACTTCACGTAGATAATATAGGTATATCAAATACTTCACCCACACACGCATTAAGTTTAGGTAATGAAGGACAACTTCGTTTGAATGTACCAACAGGATCTATATATGCACTCGAAACGGTCGGTAATGTTAGCGCACAAAACTATATAGGGGACGGTGGTCTTCTTTCAAATGTAACTTTACAAACTGTTACGGATAAAAGTAATGTTACATCAAATACACTCCTCCTTACAAATCCAACAACATCACTCAAGGCATATAGTAATGTAATCGTCGATGGTACGTTAGATGTTGGTTCTAATTTATACATAAATGATACCGCAGCAAATGTATTGGATGTTACGGGTAATGTAAATGTATCAAATTATTTAAAAACAAATAAACTAGAAGTCACTTCATTAGAAGTTGACGCTGTTACTGCGGGGACGGTATCAAGTAATATTGTCGGTAATAATGTAAATGTAATCACAGTAACCGCTAATGTCATTGCCGATAACGTTGTTGCGACAAACATATCTTCAGTAACATTAAATTCAAATGTCATTGCCGATAACGTTTCTGCTACAACCATAACTGGTGATGGTTCGGCTATCACATCACTGAACCCCGCTAATTTGAGCTCACAAGTTTTACTTGCCAAGGGTGGTACAGGTTTAACTGCAGTAGCACAAAACGATCTGTTATTAGGTCCATCGTCTGGAGATGCGTTAGCTAAACTTTCGGCTTACACGGGTCCAACATCTATTACAGCTCCACCAAGTGGAATGTCAAGTACTACACAAACCATTGGTGGTATTCAGTATACATCATCCGCTTCTTCGACTATGTCAGGTACGACAACCTACAACGCTTTTGATTATAATAATACTACCATATGGCGAAGCGGTCTTTTGAATGATTATTCTGGTATGGATGGTTATTATGAGGGGTCTGCAACCACTGGATCTTATTCTGGTGCATGGATACAGTTATATAGAGCAACTGCAATCGCACCCACATCTATTCAAATAATTCCAGCGCAAACAACCCACGCCGCACCAAATGTATGGAAAGTATTCGGAAGTACCAACGGTTCATCTTGGACTGAAATACATAGCTCAACTACTGCAGTCACATGGAATAGTGGAAATGGTCACACAGCGACAATATCGGGGTCTGCGGCATACAACTATTTAAGACTTGCTGTTCAGATATCGACGATTCCAAATTCTATGGGTACGATCGCTGTTTCTGAAGTTAGATTTTCAGCTCAAGGGACTGGTCCAACTGAAAAATTTCTTAGAAGTTCAGCCGCGGGTGTATCGTGGGATGAAGTTTCTTCGACTTTACAGACTATTACAGATGGAGGGGCAACGACAACTAATGAAATTTCATTTACGAATGGGGTAACATCTTTAACAGCTTCGGGTAACGTAGTTGTTACAGGTAACGTTACAGCTTCTACATTTAAAAGTACAGCTCTGACTTCAGGTAAAATACCGTATACAAATGCGAATAAGGAACTCATTGACGGTCCAATAGGTTATGATAGTACAACTAATAATACATTTGTGTCTTCAAACCTATACGTTACGGGTAATTTAACAGTACAAGGTACTACGACATTCCAAGACAGTAATATACACACTGTTAGTGACCCCATTATAGAAATAGGTAACGCAAATGCCATTGATACTATAGATATGGGTATAATCATGACACGCCCGACCGCAAATGTAGTTGCGGGATACATGGGCGACGAGAAAAAATACGTTATCGCGTATACACTCACTGACCCAGACGGTGCACATATCGTTCCTACGAACGCGACGTCGGATCAATTCATGACTTTGAGTGTTGAAGGTGGTAATGTTTTGGCAGGTAACGTCACAACAACGGGTCTCGTGGAAGCGGCAACACTTAAGGGTGATGGTTCGGCTATTACATCACTCGATGCGGAAAAAATAACAACTGGAGCTGTAGATGTCGATCATGGGGGTACAAACATCGCATCGTACACGGCAGGTGATTTACTCTACGCCACGGGTGCAACGACATTAGCAAAATTAGGGGTAGATAATGGTAAATTTCTTAAAAGTACAGCTTCAGCAGTTGAATGGGCGGACGTTTCTTCAACTTTACAGGCGATTACAGACGGGGGTGTAACAACGACACACACGATCGCGTTTAATAACACGACCACGGGTTTAACATCCGCGGGTGATATTGACATTGCAGCTACAAAACAAATTGATTACGCTGGCGACGTTTTACTTAAATCGTCTGCAGGTGCAGTAGCATCTTTGAAAGTAGATAACGCGATAAAACTTGACCCTTCTCATGCATCACCTTCGAATAACGTTTTATCGTTTAACACAACAACAGGTGAAATATACGATTCAGGAGGGCAAGGTGGTTCTACATTAGATAACATACATGAAGAAGGTTCGAATGTAGCAATTGGTCCATCAGCGGCATCTGCAAATCTTACAGTAAACACGTACGGGTCTAACGTACTCACGGTTTCGGGTAATGTTTCAGCGGATTCCATTACTATAGGAAATTTAAATGTCGCCGCATCACCTTTTGCATTAGATGATGTCGTGAGTGTTAATGCAGGTGCAAACGTAACAGCAAATGTTCTCACATTAGGTGGTCTCGTTACATCAGGAAACGTTGATGCGAGTAACATTATAGTGTCAGGTAATACCACATCACAAAACATAAAGTTAACGAATACGGATATTTCTGCAACTATATCTTCAGGGACAATAACAATTGATGCGAGAGAAAAGTCGTATGGTACAGCACCACTCGTCGTTTCAACAACTGATGTTTCGAATCTTGTATTCTCAAATCTTATAACGGGTGCACAAATTGTCGTACCTATACTTGCGAGTGGAGGTGATATAAATATTTCGAAAGAGTTGACGAATGTAAATTTTTATGCGATGACGACCGATGTTTCAGTTACCCAAGACAAACATGCACTTATGACATTATCGAATTTATATGGAAATATTTATATGAATGCGATTGGATTTGCTTAGGTTAAAAAAATAAAACCTTAGTATAATATAAAATATGTCTGGAGGTATTGCCCAACTCGTTGCCGTAGGTGCCCAAGATGCGCATCTCGTCGGCCAACCTGAAGTTTCTTTTTTCAGGTCCAACTATAAACGTCACACAAATTTCGCCCAAACTGTTGAAAGACAGGTTATCCAGGGCAACCCAACCGCGAATGGTATGTCGACCGTCAGGTTTGAAAGAAAAGGGGATATGGTCGGGTATGTCTACATCGCTAATAGAGGTGGTGACCTCACTAACTGGAACGCCAGAATTTCCAAGGTTGAACTTCTTATTGGTGGACAAGTCATTGATGAACAAAATTTTGAGTTTTCTATGTTACTCGCGCCAACCGTTATGAACCAAACGTATTCTAGATCTACTTACTCTGGTGAAACGTTCTACCCACTCAGGTTTTCGTTTTGTGAGAATGCCCAGTCGGCGATCCCATTGATTGCTCTTCAATATCACGATGTTGAATTGAGAATCACATGGGGTGCTACAGCCACAGCCGATGCGGAAGTCTACGTTCAATTCATTCACCTCGACACAGACGAGCGTACCGCTTTGTCTTCCACACCACAAAACATGCTTATTACACAAACACAAAAAGCTATCGCCTCCGCCTCTAAGACTCAAGAGCTCAACTTCAACCACCCAATGAAATATTTGGTTGCTGTAAATGCTATGACCGCCGCCGATAAATTGAAGCTTCAAATTAACGGTACGGATGTTACTGATGCGAAGACTGTTATCCCACACTTTACTTCCGCCCCAATCTATTACCATACAACGGCTGGTAACTGTACCGCTGATAACTTGGCCTTGATTCCATTCTGCCTTGACACGGCTAAGGTTCAACCAACGGGTTCGCTCAACTTTAGTAGACTCGATTCCGCGAGACTTGTTTCCGATAATACATCGTTCGCTAATACAATCTACGCCGTCAACTACAACATCCTCCGTATCGAAAATGGTATGGGTGGTTTGATGTATTCCAACTAATTTAATTTATCCATTTATTATAAATGTTTTGGCAATTAATTTTTCTCGTAGCATTTATCTTTGTTATAACGTATGACCCAAAATCAGGTACTTTAGATCATTTAGTTGGTAAAAAACCGGAAAAACCTCCTCAAAATGCAGAGTGTAAAGAAGGTCATTACCAGGAAATACAATTTGGAAAAATGGGGTACCCGTGTCCAACCGAAAAGAAAACGCACATGGGTGCGATTATAGGAACTTAAAAAATTAGCTCGTAATTTTATATATAAAATGTTTACATTCGATCGCGATACCGCGACTATAGTTGCCGTGCTCATGTGTATTGTTGCCACAATGTACATGTACAGAGAACTTAACAAAACGAAATCAGAAATGGATAATGTGAAAGGATTTTACGGAAACCTCATGACACATTTATCCAGACCACCACCACAAGTAAATTCTATACCAGATGTAGAAACAGAAAAAGAGGAGGTTTTAGACACCCAAGTTGATGAGAGTGAAGAAGAATCTTCAGAATAATCATCTTATTCAATTATAACTTGCAAATAAGCAATGAAAAAATATAAAGCAATTGCAGTCCCCGTCACTTTTATAGGTGATAAACCACGATTTCTCACTGTCCGGGATCGAAGATTCAAAGATTGGATTTTCGTCACCGGAGGGTGTAGGCGAAGAGAGATTCCAAATCCCATTAGATGTGCTTTGAGAGAACTTGAAGAAGAAACCAGAGGAGTTGTTTGTTTGAAAAAAGGTGAATATACAGAATTTAAGTTTGTAGTAACGGAAAGTCCAGGAGTGGAACTCGAATATAACGTTTACGTGTTTTTCGTAAACTATACCATACAGGAACAGGCTGAACTTATACGTAAGTTTAACGATGAAAAACAGAAAATGAATCTCCGTAAGATTCAGAAACAGCCCATCAAGAGAACACACGATGAAAATGATTTCATGAATTTTGAAACGCTTTCAGAGTTCAGTACTAAAAAACAATGGGATCGTATTGTTAAGAATGTACTTAACAATCCAGAATTTTACGCGTGTGTAACTTCTCTCGATAGAAAAACCTTCTCTATTAAATAATGAAGTCTAAGAATTACATTTTATCCCAAATACGCGAGCTTCTCATTGAAAGGCACGCATATACATCAGAAAGAGCGGAAAGGTACGTTGAATTACATAAAGAGGATAAAGTTTATGAACTCCTCGTTTTAAAGAAAAGTTTATCAGAAGAAGAAAATTATCCGGAAGTCTCATATAGACGCTCTATTTGGCGTCACGAGTATGAAGACGAATAAACAGTATAAAAAGATAAATATATTAATAGGTAAGTATGTTTAAACGTTGGTGTAAAGACCAGGGTTTTGCTAATAACTCCGATTTATCACATGTGCTCATGGACGGTGGTGTCCTCTCCGTGCCATTTGATAAATTGAACGACTTTTACGAAAAATGTGTAGAAGTATATAACTCCGGTGAAAGGATATTTGTCGTTGAACAGAAAACGGAAAATTACAATTTTTTCATGGATCTTGATTATAAAGATGATGAAGAAATGTCATTTGAACAGATTAAGAGTGTATGTAAAGTCATATGTGACAAGGTCTCAAAGTTTGGTGGTAAAGACGCTTTGATATCTGTCGCCGAACCTAAACCCATAGACACACTCATAAAAACAGGTATACATATAAACTGGCCGGGTTTTGTTGTAAATAGATCATCTGCATTAGGTATCAGAGATCATGTTATAAATACGTTAAACTTAGCGTACGGATCACGTGATTGGAAAGATATTGTTGATATTTCAGTGTATGGTAATAATTCACGTAATACAAAAGGAAGTGGGTTCCGTATGCCTTGGTCACATAAAAAGGGAAAACATGAAGCGTGTGCCGGTCAGGGGTGTGATTTATGTAATAACACAGGTAAAGAAACACAAAGTGAATATTTACCCATATTTATATACAAACATGGTCCTTCATCTACATTACAAAAGACCGAACAAAAACCATCCGTTGACATATTACACATGGCAACGTTACGTACACAAAGCATGAAACCGGTTATCATAGAAGGAACTCGCGAAGAAGCTACATTTACAACATTACAAACTAAAAATGAGTTCAAGGACCAAGAGGCTCGTTTACTCGTCGAAGCATTCGTTCGTAAAAATGTAGAAGGACAGACTACCGCATCAATCACTAAAATGTTTAAATATAACAAGCAATTTCTCGTCTCAACAAATTCTAAATATTGTGAAAATAAAAAATGTAATCATAATTCCAATCACGTATGGTTTCATATAGTAGGTGATACTATAGCCCAAAAGTGTTTTTCGACTACGAACGTACTAAGACAGTATGGGTTTTGTAAGGATTTTTCGGGGAGACGACATCAACTCTCTAAAAAAATAACTGACATTCTTTACGAAGATGGTAAAGTTGAAACATATACACCCAAAAAGAAAGTTGTTGTAGAACCAGAACAAAACTTACTTGAAAAGTTTATAAAAAAGTATATCGTTAAAAAAGAAACGTTCGTCGTAGAGTCACTCAAACGTGAAGGTGTTAAGAAATATACTGTAACCACAAGGGAAACATGTGACACGTGTAAAGAAACGATTTCATTCAGTATACTTAAAAGTCATATACAACAGGTGTGTAAATGTAAATGTCGCGCACATAATCTTACAGATAAAATTGTTAGTACTTTATAGAATGTTAGCTGTGATATTAATTGCACTCGTTGTATATTTGGCATCAACTTTAATAAAAAAGGATACAGGTACAAAACATATAACTAAACTCATACGTGAAACTTTACCCTACTCGGGATTAAATGAAGTTTTATACAGGGAATTTTTAGCAAACATAAACATGGCTATAGAATATAAATCACATACAGAAGTTTCAGAAAAGTTATTAAACCGTTCATTAGAAAACTTACGAGAACTCGCATTATATACGGTTTCTACTGATACGAGTGTTATAGAAGAGTTAGACACGTTAGCGAACAATATAAACGCTGAATTTAGCCTTGTTTTAATAAATGAATCAATTAACACTGCGTAATGTATTTAAAAGAATAAACATACTTTACTTTATAATGACAAAAACAATTGTTTCTACACGTACACGTTCAGGGAGAATCTCAAAGGTTCCAGAACGATTAGACCCACTCGAAGATCTCCCAGAAGATGATTTTTCTGATGATGATTATGAAACCGAATCGGAAATAGAAAGTGATATTGATCTTCTTCAAACAGATGATGAGGATGATTTTGAAGATGATGATAGTGATATGGACGAAAATGGTAATTTAAAAGGGTTTGTTGTCGACGAAGAGGAAGAAGAAGAAGCTGAGTAATATAGAGCTTAAAAAAATAGGTTTACATTTTATAAATGGAAGCTGAAGTTGGTACACCTATAAACTATGATCCAGATGAATTCATAAATAAAGAACAAGACCAGAAACTCGATGAATCAGAACCGGAAAATAACGAACAGTATTATTTTCCGCCACCGCAACCGTATTACGAACCATACCCACAACCAAGCCAAAAGGAAGATATATTTACAAATTTAGATAAAACGGCGTATATCATTATATTCGTATCCTTTATTTTAGGTTTTTTTATGGGTAAGACCATGCAACCGGTCATCCTTAGACCCGGATAGGTTTACCTCTAACCCACAAATGTTCAGGTGACGTTTGTTGTCCTTCAAAATCACCAATAGGACCAATTTTAGATCCGGTAAAATATGCACGACTTACAACGAGTGGGTCTTTTAGTATATCTTGTGCGACATCAGACGCACTCACATTTTCAGTACCCGATTTACTTTTTCGATCTTCATACAATCGTAAAAATAAACCGACCATGGCTAAAACAATAATTATGGTGATTATATTTAGTATAATACTCAACATTCTTACATTTATATAACAAATTTATTTAGATTCTACTTCTTCACCTTCCTCGACTTCTCCTTCACCTTTCGTATCCTGAGCTTCCGTAGACGATTGAGACTTTTCCTTTTCAAACTTTTGCATTGCTTCAACTGAATTGAACCCTTTATCAATCGCCTCTTTTTCGAGAGCCGCTGTCGCCTCAGCTTCACGCTTTTCCTTTCTTTCTTCAATTTCCTTAGCAACGGTTGCATCCGCTTCCTTAACAAGTTCCTCCATTGGTGTATCTGGTTTTTCCTTTTGGAGACGTTCAAGAACTTCAGCTGGGTGACTGATTGGTGGTTCATCTGGTTTCGTATAATACTTCGAGTTTTCATCACCTGGTTTCGAAAATGTAGATGCACTTTCGACCATGTCACGTTTACGTTCAGCAAACATATGTGCCGCTTGTGCTTGATTTTCTTTGTATCCCGCCATGAGTTCTTCGAGCTTTTCATTCGTATAATGAACGTCTTCGATCTTTGTCGGATCGGGTGGGATTAACAACCACTTATACATATCAACAACGTAAATATCGAACGTCGCATCTTCTTTTTGAAGACGTTTGGCGTGCGATGCAGCCTCATCTCTGGAATTAAATGCACCCCGGATCTTAATTCCAAACTTATCGTTTTTTTGGGGTGCTTCTGGTCCTATGACGGAAAGGCACGCATATAATTGACCGGGAACGGTCGTGTAATCTTGTTCAAGAGTTGACATTGTTTTATATAGTAACAAAGCTTAAAAACTTTAAGTCTATTCTATGTAATATAATGCACGAATTTTGGAATAAACAACCTGTTCCTCAAGATAAAGTTGTTTTTAAAAATGATGGTGAAATAAATCCATCGAGAGAACTTAGGTATGAAAAAAACCCGTTACCCGAAGGATATGAATGGAGTTCGTGTACCATAGATGAATTATGTATTTTTCTAAAAGAAAATTATATACGTGACGATTTTTTTGAATTTCATTATTCTAAAGAATTGATCGAGTGGGCGATATATCCACCAAATTACTTAAAAGAGTGTAATATTACCATTCGTAATTCTGAAACAAATGAAATTGTAGCGTTTGTATCCGGTACACCTTTATGTGTGTCTGTAAATAAAAAAACGATTACAATGTTCCAAATTAACTTTTTGTGTGTCTCTGAAAAATTAAGAAATATCAAGTTTGCACCTATGCTTATAAATGAAGTCAAAAGACGTATAAATTTACATAATATATGGCAGGCCGTATATACTGTTGTAAAAAGATTACCTACACCTATAGCCATAGTTAAATATTGGCACAGACTCATAAATGTCAAAAAGTTAAACCGGGTGGGGTTTTCTAATGCGAGAGAACAGGCGTACCGTATTTTAGGTACCTCTCAGTTTAGGGAAATGACTAAAGATGATATACCACGCGTTACGAAAATGTTACAAGCCCATTTAAAAAAGTTTAAGCTTTCACTCGACATAGACGAATCGTATGTCAAGCACTGGATTCTTCCACGTAAAGATACCGTGTACACGTACCTGAGCGATGAAAAGGAACAATTTACCACGTTTTATAGCCTAGATTATGTACATAAACAAAGTGGTGAAACGATAAAACAGGCATACAATTTTTATAATGTAGGACACTGTTTAAAAGATGCTATAATAATGGCGCGTAACCGTGGTTTCGATGTATATAATTGTGTAAATGTTGGAGTAGATGAAGATGAACTTCGCGAACATAAGTTCATGGAAGGTACAGGTCATAACCACTATTACCTATGGAACTGGAAAATTAACGAAGAAATTAAACCTAATGATATCGGGTTTGTAATTATTTAACTCTATTTAAAAAAGAAAGTATATACAAATAAATTTATAATGTATAATATAAATGGATAAAACTTATATATTTGTTGGTGTTATATTAATTATAATTACCTGTATTTTATATTTACTTTTTAGATTTAAAAAAAACGGAAAAGATCAGGAAACGGAAACGGAAACGGAAACGGAAACGGAAACGGAAACGGAAACGGAAACGGAAGATATGGATTCGGATTCGGATTCAGATTCAGAAGAACCGATACCAAAACCAGTAGCGGTCGCGGTGAAGAATGGGAATGGAATTCCCAAGCCTAAAATTGCAAAGATACCCCAACCCACACCACCTAAAGGACCTAAAGGGCAACAACCGAAGAAACCAATACCTTCTCAAATATATGTAAAAGATAATAATTTCGTGCAAATAAGTTTAGATGATTTAACAGATGAACAATACGAAGAATTTGATAGTTTTTATAGGTCATATAATAAAGATAATTACCCCAATAGATTTAAACGTCAAGAACTTCGCATGAAAATTAATATGGTAAAGAAAAAAGGAATATATGCATATTTACCTGGTCACCCTAAGAGTCATAATATGAATGTAGTATCAGGTGATCCCGGGTTTTGGGAATGGCAAAAAGACGAAACACAAAAAGTGACAGAGGAAGATGCAAAAAATTGGTTGGATACAGACTATACAAAACGTAATAGAGATGGAAGCCATTCGACATCGTTTCCTTACCATACATTGGCACCACCAGAAATATTAAAATTAGCGCAAGATAGACTGGAAAGAATCGGTATAAACACATCGACAAGGAATAAATATAAGCAGTACGGATTCGATGATAGAACAGGGGAATGTCACAAAAATCAACCGTGTGATTATGACGGATATACGGGAATGAAACCCGAAATAGCTGACTTTTATAAACCCTGTTATGATACGGATAAATACAGTTCAGATAAGGAAAGGGAAAGGTGTCTTTATGATTAACTCAATTTAAAAAAGAAAAACCATTATAAATAAATGGAGGAGATACGTAAGTACCATAACGAGTCTAAGCGTCTCCTCATCCAATCGGCTACCCGCGAAGGCGACAGTATTTTGGATGTAGGATGTGGATTCGGTGGTGATCTCCAAAAGTGGCGACACGCCGGTGCAAATATAAGCATGTGTGAACCGAACCCAGACTCACTTAAGGAGGCTAAGTCGCGTGCCAAGAATATGAAAATACGCGTCAATTTTTACGAAGGTGATATATTCGCATGCCCACAAAGGAAATACGATGTCATATGTTATAACTTTGCGTTACATTATATATTCGAATCATCCAAGTTATTCGAGACGTCTTTGTTAGCAATTAAAAATAGAATAAAACCTGGTGGTCAATTCATAGGAATCATACCGAATTCCGATAAGATTATCATGAACACACCCGTAAAAGACGATTTAGGGAACTATTTTCTAATGAAACATACGAGTTCGGGAAACTTTGGGGAAAAGTTATACGTCCATTTAGCTGATACACCGTATTATGCCGACGGTCCAAAAGTCGAACCTATAGCGCATAAAGACATGTTTTTTACGCGTATGGAAGATTTGGGGTTTACTTTAACACTGTGGGAAGATCTTAAAGGGAACCCGGTTTCGGATTTATATAGTAAATTTAGGTTTGTGTATAAGAGGTGAACTATCGATTTTTAATATATGTTTATGATAAGATGATACTCGTTATACTTCTACTTATCATAAACGTGATTATACTCATGAATATACAGGAACCCGAGAGATTAACAGATGTTCGTGAAAAATACAGGACACTCAGGGAACACCTTAAGGAGACTAATAATCAGGAATTCAAAATGTTAT
>ERZ802824.1521-NODE-1521-length-12294-cov-13.6938_pt1 | contig 12294 bp, 11 predicted proteins | sample MGYA00345650_ERZ802824 | MGnify/ENA primary metagenome ERZ802824 (study PRJEB30503, sample SAMEA104212361) | marine metagenome | biome: Westerlies Biome; feature: [SRF] surface water layer (ENVO:00010504) within the epipelagic zone...; material: water... | reverse complement strand
TTTCTACGTTATCTCCAATTATCACTTCTCCTAAGTGTTCAATTTTTATCCATGAGCCGTTCTCTTTGGCAAAGCCTAAGCCATCCGAGCCAATCACTACTCCCGAATGTAGAATACATTCTTCGCCAATATTTACTGAATCATATATTGATACGTTAGCGTATATTATTGAACCCTTCCCAACTCTGCAGCCTTCTCCAATATAAACTCCAGGCATTAATACAACCTCGTCTTCTATCACTGCATTTTCTGATACTGTTACAAAATTTCCTATTGATGCAGTATCAGAAATTATTGCCGTATCTTCAATAGCTGCTAAGCTAGAAATTCCAGTTTTGATAGCAGGTTTTTCTTTGAAGAGTTCAGTGCATCTAGCGTAAGTTAAATAAGGATTTTCACATATCAATTTGTTACCAGTGAATAATTCCGAGTAATCTGTGTTGCAAATAACTGCACCGGCCTTAGTAGTAGATAATTTTGTTAAATATGACTCTCTAGCAATAAAGGAAACTTCTTGGCCTAAAGAATTTTCAAGAGTATTTATTCCAATTATTTCTTTTGAGGGATCACCTTCAAGTTCTGCTCCAAGGATTTCAGCAAGTTGAGATAACTTAAAGCTTTTTAGGGAAGACACGAAAAATTAATCTTCTTTTTCATTCATAGCATCGATTACTTCTTGAGTAATATCGTAGCTTTGATCTGCATGAAGAAGTATTTGCTGTTGGGCTCCACTATTTATTAAGAGTGTTATTCCTTTTGCTCTAATTAATTCAGTGACTATTACTTGAAATTTTTCTGCCTGTTCTTGTGAAAGCAATTGAAGAGTTTGGTTCCTGAATTGATTAGTTTTTTCTCTTAAAAAATTTATGTCCTGCTGGAGAGACTGAAATTTCTGAGCTGCCTCTTGTTTTTCTTCATCAGACATTGTTGGACCATCTTTTTGAGTTCTTTCTTGGATCTCTCTAGCCTCGGTTGCTTTCGCTTGAAGTTCTTCAACAACTTCTTTCCATTCGTCTGAATTTTCTAACTCTTCAAGCTCTTTTTTTGCAACATTAGTACTAAATAAAGCCGCTTGAGGATCTAGAGTGGCTATATTTAAATCAGCCGACTGAAGAGTAAAAGTAAAAAAGGACGCCGTAAGAACGACAAATAAAGTTTTAAAAAATTTCATAGTTTTTCCCATTAAGTAACCTCTCGTCGAATTCTACAGTTTTGTAAGCTAATTTAGTAGCATTAAGAGAATTTAAAATTGTGTCCCGATTTCAAATTGAAAATTTTCTGTTTCATCTAAAGGACCTTCATTTGAAGGAGCGGCAATAGCAAGAGACATTGGGCCTAACTGAGTTATCCAAGTCACGCCAACTCCATAAGAATACCTCAACTCCCCTAAGTCGAGTTCACTGCAATTTACGTTAGATTGATCGAATCCACAGTCCTTTGAAAATACATTTCCGACATCCACAAAGAAAGAGCTACGCATTGATCTTTGATCTTCAATGAAAGGTAACTTAAATATAAAATCGAAGCCACCTTCTAATAAGTAAGCTCCTCCTATTGACCTATCATCTCTGTAATATGAATAAGGATTTGCAACCGGATTGCCATCTTCGCCAATTATAGGATTACCTTCATTATCTAAATAAAACTGTGAGGGCACAGCTCTGGGACCAAGGGTATTTTGCTTGAAGCCTCTAACTGAACTGATTCCACCAGAATAATAATGCTCAAAGAAAGGAGCTACTTCAGTGTCTCCATAAGCCTCTAATACTCCTAGCTCACCTCTAAATCCTAGTACAAATCTTCCATCAAAAATTGGTCGAAAATATTTATGTCTGTAGGTAAGTTTAGAGTATGTCAAGGAACTGCCTGGAACAGCAACTTGGAGGGCGAAAGATTGAGATTGTCCTGCGGTAGGAAATAAACCCCTATTTAATGTAACTCTAGACCAGATGAATTGGGTCTTAAATACTTCAAATTTAGTACCTTCAGATTGGGTAAAGGCTAGAATCTGCGATGCAGGAGTAGAGCCAGTATCTATGCTTGTATTATCATAATTCAAGTTGAGTCCTATTCTCTCAATATCACTTATTGGCAGACCAAATTGTATGCCTGCCCCAAAAGAATCAGATGTATAACTTGCAATATTAAATTGACCATAGTCAGACTCTCTAAAATAAGCACTATAACCCCTGCTTACCCCATCTATATTGAAATATGGCTCTCCATAGCTGAATGAGTAGCTACGTTGCCAGGTACTATCATTAATACCTATGCCAATTGCTCGCCCTGTTCCAAAAGCATTATTTTCATTGTAATTGAGACCTAGAACTAAGCCATAGGCTCCATATCCTAAACTACCTCCGATTGATCCTGAAAATTCCTCTTCAACTGTGAACTCAACATCGATCTGATCGTTCACTCCAGGAACAGGTATAGTCTCTGATTCAACTTCTTTGAAGAATCCTAACCTCTCGAGTCTTAACTTAGAATTTTCTATAAGATTATTGGATGCCCAGGCACCCTCCATTTGTCTCATTTCTCTTCTTAGCACTACGTCATGTGTCCTCTTATTGCCTTTAAAGATAATGCGTCTAACGTATGTTCTTTGTTGAGAATCTACATAAAATGTTAAATCTACATTTCCTGATTCTTCATTTACATCAGGGACACCTCGTACTTCAGCGAAACTATATCCTTCATTACCTAGTATATTTTTAAAAATCTCTTCTGTTTCTGTAACTAAAAACTGATTAAAACGCTCTCCTTTTCTGATCAATATGAGAGATTTTAGAACTTCCTCTTCAATAGGCAGATCTCCAACTATCTTGATTTCGTTAACATCATAAGTTGTTCCTTCGGAAATATTAAGTGTAATAAAAACGCCAGATTTATCGGGCGAAACGCTCACTTGAGAACTTTCTAAACTAAATTCGACATAACCTCTATTTTTGTAAAATGACTCGAGAGATTCAATATCACCCTTTAATTTCTCTCTTGAATATCGATTATCATTTGTAAAAAAAGAGAACCATCCACCAGTGGTTAGCTCAAAATCTTTTAAAATATCTTCATCAGAGAAGGACAGATTACCTATTACATTTATAGTTTTTATCTCAGCTACCTCTCCCTCATCTATTTCAATGTTCAAGGACACTCTGTTTCTAGGTTCATCTTCACTTGTAACTTCAACCTTCGCGCCATAACGACCTTGAGAAACGTACTGCCTTTGAATTTCTAAAGCCAAACTATTTACTATCGATCGTTTAAAAACTTGCCCTTCTGAAAGTCCTGCATCATCTAATCCTTTTAACAGGTCTTCAGTTTTCAGAGCCTTATTTCCGTCAAGATCTATGGATGCTATTGAAGGTCTTTCTACTAAACTTATTATTAAAGTATTCGCTTCTCGGCCGAGTTGAATATCATCAAATTGGCCTGTCTTAAATATCGTCTTTGCAGTAGTTTGGAGGTCATAAACATTGACAGTATCGCCAACAGCAATTGGCATAACATTAAATACACTTCCTGCTGAAACTCTCTGCAAACCGCTGATTCTAATATCACTTACAACCCACTCTTCTTCAGAACTGATATTTTGGACTTGAAAAAAACCTGCTAAAAGTAGGATAAAAAATACTTTAATGTTTATCTTCATGACTAGATCAACCTTGCAATATCATTTGCGAAGGCAAATATCATTAAACTTACAACGAGAACTAATCCTATTCGCATGGAATATTCAATTGCAATTTCAGAAACGGGAGATCCTTTAACTTTCTCTATAGCAATCATTAGCAATTGCCCACCATCTAATATGGGTATTGGCAAAAGATTTAACAATCCGAGATTGATACTCAATAATGCCACCATTGATAAAAAAGTAACATATCCTGCTTTGGCAGCAGATCCCGCAAGCACTGAAATCTGTATTGGACCTCCAAGATTATCAGCTGATATTGATCCGCTTAACATCTTACCTATTGAAGTAATAATTAAAATTGTATATCTGTAGGTGTCCTTAATACCAACTAACAAGGCTGGAAAGAAGTTTGCTTTTTTTTCAACCACAAAATCTGTAGGCCAATCATTGAAGTTATTAGAAGCAAGTATACCTATCCTGCCTTTTTGAACTCCAGTCTCATCAGTAAAACTTGAACTCTCAAGCATCAGTACTTTCGATTCTTGACCTCTAAGTACTTGAATCTCAATAAGCTGATTAGGCAGAAGGCTAAGAATTCTTGATAACTGTTGCCAAGTTGAAATATCTTTACCATTAATGGCTTGTATCAAGTCTCCTTCTTTCATGCCGTACTTAAGTGCAGGGCCATCTTCTTGGAGTTTACCGACTATCGCAGGAAGAAACGGCTGAAGTCCTAAGGCTTGACTAGGAGCAATTTGATCATTGTCTGATAACCAATCGTCTATTGGTAACAAAGCTGTTCTTTCCTGGCCTTCTCTAATATATTTAATATTAATAACTCCAGTATCTCCGACCCTCTTTGAAAGTATAAAGTTTATATCATTAAATACCGTGACAGTTTCGTTATCTATCTGAACTATCTTGTCATTAACTGAAATACCGTATTCTTCAGAGAGACTATCAGGAATAATCTCACCAATTAAAGACGAAAGTTGGGTCGTGCCAACTAGTGCTAAATAAAAATAGACAAAGGCAGCAAGGATAAAATTAGCAACTGGACCTGCTACTGTTACTGCAGCTCTCTCTCCTAGAGAAGCCTGAAGATAAGATTTTTTATTTACAAAAGATCCTTCAGATCCCTCTTGAACAGGATTATTTTCACCCAACATTTGTACATAGCCACCTAAAGGTAGTATCCCGAATGAATATGTACAATCTTTCTTATCTTTATAGGAAAATAATTCTTTGCCGAAGCCTATCTTAAACTTCAGAACATGAATATTGCAAAATCTTGCAGTTAAAAAATGGCCAAGCTCATGAATTCCCACAATGATGCTTATAAGAAAAATAAAAGAAAATATGGTGAATAATAAGTCCATTAATTTATATTTATAAGTTCTTTAGTCATCTCTCTAGATTGCATATCAGCTTCGAAAATATCTCCTATTTCTTCGACCATCTTTATATCTGATTTATCCAAAACTTCTGAAATTATTTTATGTATATCTAAGTAGCCTATTCTACCTTCTAAAAAGGAAGCTACACACTCTTCATTTGCAGCATTTAAAGTAGAAAAGCTTGTTCCACCAGAATTAATACAATCCTTTGCAAGAACTAAAGAAGGAAATTTTTTTGAATCTGGTTTTTCAAAAGAAAGATTGCTCATCTTTTCAAAATCAAGCGAATCACCACCAGAATTAATTCTTTCAGGGAAACCCAAACCGTAAGCTATTGGAATTTTCATATCCGGAATAGATAGTTGGGCTATCAAAGATTTATCCTTAAACTCTACCAAGGAATGAATAATACCTTCCGGATGGATAAGCACATCTATATCGTCAAATCCAAATAACCATTTAGCTTCTATTATTTCCAAGCATTTATTCATCATAGTTGATGAATCAACCGAGATCTTATCCCCCATATTCCAAATAGGATGTGCGGTTGCCTCTTTAGGGGTTATATTCTTAAAGTCGTTAATGTCTCTATTGAGAAAAGGACCACCCGATCCTGTTAATATTAGCCGTGATATTGATTCTTCATTTTTAACTCCCATTAAGCACTGATGAATTGCACTATGCTCGCTGTCTATTGGAAAAATTGTAGCGCCGGTTTTTTTAGATAAATTATTTAAAATCTCTCCGGCAACAACATAAGACTCCTTGTTTGCTAATAAAATATGCTTTCCATGCTTTATTGCCTGAAATACAGGTTTTAATCCCACTATTCCAACCATAGCTGCAACAACTATTTCTAAATCTTGTGAGGCAATAATTTGGTTTAATTCCTTCTCATCAGATAGTAAAGTCACTTGAAGATTATTTGTTCCTAGTTCATCCAGAAAGGATTTTTGGGCTTCTTTATTTTCTAGATAGACGAATTTTGGAGTAAATTCTTTACACTGTTCTGCCATAAGGCGGAAATTAGTTCTAGCTGTGAGTAATTCTATTTTAAATTCGTCTTTATTTTTTCTTACGACATCTAAAGTTGATTTTCCAACAGAGCCAGTAGAACCTAAAATAGCTAAACTTTTCATTGTTAAACTATATTCATTAAAAAAACAAAACAAGGAAAAGCTGCAATATGGCTGTCTAAGCGATCGAAAAGACCGCCATGTCCTGGAATCAAACTAGAATAATCCTTCACTTCCACTACCCGCTTCATCATGCTAGCAAAAGCATCTCCTAAAACAGAATATAAAGAAACTACTACCAATATGCATAAGACCAAAAAGAACGGTAAATTGAAAATATTGAAAGATATGGTCGATAAAAGAAGAGGTGTAACAATAATTGCAGCCATAAAACCCTCAAGAGTCTTATTTGGGCTAACATTTGTTATAAAAGGCCTTTTACCAAGACTTTTACCAGCAAAAAATGCAATGGAGTCCATGAGAATGGCAATTAAAACAATATAAAATATTAAAAATTTTCCACTTTCTATTTCAAGAAATGTTAATTGAAGATTATTGTTAGAAATAATCTGAATTAAGGATGCAAAGAATCCAAGATGGATAATAAATCCAAATAAACTCCAAACCATAGATCTTTTTAGGAAAGTCTTATTCAAAGGAAAACTTAAGATAAGAATTGAGGATAAAAAGTACGTTATTACACTCAGTGTGATAAATAAATTACTAAAGAAAGGTGAAAAAGAAACAAACATCAAAATTAGGAAGAGGAATATTCCTAAGAGAGAAACAGCATTTGTAAACCTAACCTTCAAGAATTCCCAAAGAGAGATGGATGAGATTAAGGCAACAAGATATGTTAAGTATTGGTTATTTAATAAGAGTATAAGAAGGCTGATCCCAACTATTATTATAAAAGCACTAAGTAACCTTTGTTTTAGCATCTTTATAACTGAAAATTAGATTTATCTCCAAAACGCCTTGATCTTTTTGAATATTCTTGGAGTGCGTTATCGAAGTGTTGATCATCAAAGTCTGGCCAAAGCACATCAGGGAAATATAATTCTGAATACGCTAATTGCCATAACAAAAAATTACTTATTCTAAGTTCATTGCCAGTTCTAATGCATAAATCAGGATCTGTAAATTTTGATGTCGATAGAAATTCATCAAAACTTTCCTCAGTAAGTTCTTTATTTGATCCTGAATCTAGATGTTTATTTATTGCATTGACAATATCCCATCTTCCTCCATAACTTGCAGCAACAACTAAATCCAATTTTTTTCTTTCGGTATCGCAATAAGTTAATTTTTCTGATTCTTTCATCTGCTCTATAAGTTCCTGATCAAATTGAGACAAATCACCTATAAAGCTTAGCTGGACTGAATTTTTAATTAGATTAGGCACCTCTTCCTGAAGAGCAGTATTTAATAGCTGCATCAACAGGTTAACTTCTTCTGAAGACCTTCCCCAGTTCTCGCTACTAAAAGCAAATAAAGTGAGTGTAGATAGACCGCTTTGAACAGCAAATTCTACCGACTCTCTTGCCCTTTCAACACCTTTTTTATGTCCTGCAACCCCGGGGAGATTGTTCTCTGATGCCCATCGGTTATTGCCATCCATTATTATGGCAACATGTTTAGGTAAGGTTTCAGTTTGACTACCTTCCATTTTTAAAAATTAGAAGTCTAAGAGATCCTTTTCTTTAGAGTTCAATGCTAAATCTACTTTTTCAACGAAAGTATCTGTTAATTTCTGGATCAATTCTTCTCCCTGTCTTTCTTCATCTTGAGATATCTCCTTCTCTTTCAAGAATTCTTTTAATTGAGAATTACCCTCTCTTCTGACATTTCTTATTGATACTTTTGCATTCTCTGCTTCAGCCTTGGCTTTTTTTATGAAATCCCTTCTGGTTTCTTCTGTAAGATCAGGCAAAATTACTCGAATGGTATCTCCTGATGTGGCCGGATTTAAACCAAGATCAGATTCAGAGATTGCTTTTTCTATCTGTTGCACAACACCCTTCTCCCATGGAACTATAGCCAAAGTTTTTGCATCTTCTATGCTTATGCTAGCCACTTGCGCTAGAGGAGTAAGCTTATCGTAATAATCTACCTTGATACTATCGAGTAAAGATGGTGTTGCTCTTCCAGTTCGGATCTTTTTGAATGCTGCGTCCAAGGCATTCAAACTCTTTTCCATACCCAACTCGGCATCTTCTATAATTTCGTTTAACATTTAGCCTTCGATCTGAGACATTACTTCACTAGCAAAATCTACTTTTTCCACCTCAATTCCCTCTCCAACTTCATACCTTGTAAAGCTTAAAATACTAGCATTATTATCAGCTAACAGTTTACTTATTTTGACATTGGGGTCTTTGACAAAGTCTTGCTCGGTTAAGCTAACTTCAGCTAAGAATTTTGATATTTTGCCTTCAATCATTTTTTCGATAATTTCTGGAGGTTTACCAGACTCTTCTGATTGAGCTTTGAATATTTCTCTTTCTTTATCTACTGTCTCTTTTGGGATATCCAAAGGAGAAACTGCCATAGGATCAGTTGCAGCAGCGTGCATAGCTATATCATTTGCAAGGGCTTCATCTCCACCCTCTAAAGAGACAATACATCCAATTTTATGATTGCTATGTAAATAGGAACCGCTAATAGATGATGCTTCGCTTTTAGCCAGTCTTCTAACAACGATATTCTCACCTAATTTCTGAACTAATTTTTCTCTATTATCTTCTACGCCACTTTCTAAAAGTTGCTCTAACGAGTGCGATGGATTATTGGAATATGTATCAAGAGTTTCTTTTGTGAAATTTATATATGAGTCATCTCTTGCAACAAAATCAGTTTCGCAATTCACTTCGATCATAAATAAGTCTTTATCCTTATTAGTAATGCCGATTAAACCATCCGCTGCAGACCTGCCTGACTTTTTACTCGCTTTTATGCCGCTAGTTTTTCTTAACTCTTCAATGGCTAAATCTATGTCTCCATTTGCTTCTTCCAAAGCTTTCTTACAATCCATTAGGCCTAAACCCGTTTTTTCTCTTAATTCTTTAACTTGTGAAGCTGAAATAGCACTCATAATTATTCCTTGTCCTTTGTTTCTTTATCGTCTTCATCAGAAGTTTTTGATTCTGGTGTATCTTCTGTGGGTTCTTGAATTTCTTGTGATTCATCAGCAGATTCTTCATTAGATATTGAATCAGACACTTCGGTATCTTTCTGAGGTGGTTCTTCTGTTGTTTCATTAGTCTCAACTTTACGAACAATTGCAGGCCCAGATTGAGGTTCATCCTGCTTAAGTCCAGTGGCCGCTTCAGAACCTTTCAAGCAAGCATCTGCAACCGCTTCGGTGAAAAGGGCAATTGATCTTATGGAGTCATCATTGCCTGGAACAACATAATCAATGCCCTCTGGATTACTATTTGAATCTACGATACCTACAATGGGGATTCCCATTTTACTTGCCTCAGTCACTGCAATAGACTCTCTTTTGACATCAATTATGAATAAAGCGTCCGGTAAGCCGCCCATTTCAGTCACTCCACCAATAGATTTTTCTAACCTATCGATGTCACGTTGTATCTTTAAACCTTCTTTCTTGGTGAGTTTGCTGAATGTTCCATCTTCCTTTTGTCTTAAGAGGTTTTCTAGCCTGGTGATAGATGATCTTATAGTTTTATAGTTAGTAAGCATCCCTCCTAACCATCTTTCATTTACATATGGCATTGAGCATCTAATTGCTTCGTTTTTGATGATATCTGTTGCTGTTCTTTTCGTTCCTACGAAAAGAATTTTGTTATTTTTTGCAGCGACTCCTTCAATAAACTTTAGGGCTGGTTTAATCATTTCTACCGTATGCTCTAGGTTGATGATGTGAATCTTATTTCTGACACCAAAAATATGTTGATCCATTTTTGGGTTCCAGTACTTGGTTTGATGTCCGAAGTGGACACCCGCTTGTAGCATTTGTTCTAGCGATATTTCAGCCATTAGCTCTCCTCAATTTATGAAGAACATTACATTCCTCAGGTTATACTTCCATGAACTTACAGAACTTACTAAAGATGAGCAATCCTTAGCACCTTAGATCTGAAACAGTTTCATGTGTTTCGTTATAGGCACTTGCCTTAAGGAAAGCTTTATATCATATTTATACTAAATCAAGAAGAATAAATATCGCCCATAGAATAGAGACCAGCAGGCCTGACGGTTAACCATACAGCTCCTTTTAGGGCTCCCAAAGCAAATATTGATCTGTTTTCTGCTCTATGAGTGAATTCTATTATCTCATTATCTAGAGTGATACTTACTGTATGTTCCCCTGGATTATTACCTTCTCTATAGCTTTCTATAGCCACTTTCGCTTCTGAAAAAACAGAAATAATCTCTCTTTGTAAGTCTAATGCTGTTCCTGAAGGTGAGTCTTTTTTTTCGACATGATGAGTTTCACTTATAGAGAATTCATTGTCTTCAGAAAATAGGTTTTTTGATTTGTTGAGAATATTCTTCAATATCGCTATACCAGAGCTTGTATTAGGAGCAAATAAAACAGGAATCTGAGTACTTGCGATCTCTATTTCTTTAAAATCATCTTCACTAAAGCCAGTTGTTCCTATCAGAATAGGAATTTCCTTTATTTTAGCAAGCTGTAAAATTTTCATTGAGCTTTTTGGAGAAGAGAAATCGATGATAATATCTGCACTAAGATCTTCAGACATTTTTTCTGATATTTGGATACCTATTTCGTCTATTTCAAGCAATTCTCCAACATCTTTTCCAAAAAATTTATTATCGGATGAGCAGCTCCCACCAACTAACTTAAAATGATTACTTTCTAAAGCATAAGAAGATAAAAGCTTGCCAACCTTACCTGTTATTCCTGAAATGAATAGATTCTTCAAAATTCTTAATTGCTAGTGTCAAAGAATGATTTTACCTTAGAAAACCATTCATCTCTTAATGGATTCTGTTTAGAATTATCAGAGATTGAAGCTTGAAATTCTTTAAGAAGTTGTTTTTGATCTTTTGAAAGGTTTTGTGGTGTTTCTATTACGGCCCTGCATAGTAGATCTCCAGTAGAACCTACTCTGATTGGACTTATACCTTTACCTCTTAGTCTAAATAATTTTCCTGTTTGTGTGCCCTCAGGTATCTTTATTTTCACTTTACCATCCAAAGTAGGAATTTGAATTTCGCCACCCAGTGTTGCATCTATAAAGCTTATAGGAGCTTCGCAATAGAGATGTTTACCATCGCGTTCAAATACATCATGAGGTAAAACTTTAATTTGAACAAATAAATCTCCTGAAGGACCCCCATTTAATCCAGCCTCACCTTCTCCGGAAAGCCTAATTCTGTCTCCTGTATCGACTCCAGCGGGTATTTTTACAGATAAAGTCTTGCGTTTCTCAACTCTTCCTTGTCCTTTGCAAACTTTACAAGGGTTACTAATAACTTGGCCGGAACCACCACATCTGCCACATGTTTGAGCTACAGAGAAGAATCCCTGTTGCATCCTTACCTGACCGGCACCACCACATGAGTCACATGTTTTGGGTTGACTACCTTCACCGGCTCCTGTTCCATTGCACGGACTGCAACTTTCAAGCGCAGGAATAGCTATCTTTTCAGTTACTCCTCTTACTGCATCTTCAAGTGATATTGTCATGGAATATTGCAGATCTGAACCCTTATTAGATCTTTGTCTACGTCCAAAAGGATCTCCTCCGCCGAAAATATCCCCAAAGATATCGCCAAAAATATCATTGAATCCTTGAGAGCCACCGCCTCCGAAGCCAGAGGGGTCAACACCATCATGACCAAACTGATCATATGCATTTCTCTTCGATCCGTCTGATAAAACTTCATAGGCCTCTGAAGCTTCTTTAAATTTTTCGGCAGCTGAGGGATCATCCGAATTCCTATCAGGATGATATTTCATTGCAAGCTTACGATAAGCTTTTTTCAAGTCATCATCAGATGCTCCTCTTTGAACACCTAAGACATCATAATAATCCTTTTTAGACATCTGTTTATTGCAGCCTAATAGGAGGAATGGTTAAGAATTTTGACTTTCTTTTTCTTCGGTTACTTCCTCAAAGTCAGCATCTACGACATCTGAATCAGAATCTTGAACTTCTTGCTCTTGAGATTCTTTACTTTTAGCTTCCTCTTCGTACATTCTTTGCGCAAGAGGTGCGGAAGCTTCAGAGAGAGCTTTAACTTTATT
>ERZ802824.1506-NODE-1506-length-12349-cov-23.0617_pt1 | contig 12349 bp, 13 predicted proteins | sample MGYA00345650_ERZ802824 | MGnify/ENA primary metagenome ERZ802824 (study PRJEB30503, sample SAMEA104212361) | marine metagenome | biome: Westerlies Biome; feature: [SRF] surface water layer (ENVO:00010504) within the epipelagic zone...; material: water... | reverse complement strand
GCGTAACCTGCTCCTCGCACAGTACGCACAAGATCTTGTTCGCCGTTTTTACAAAGGGCGCGCCTGAGTCGCCCAATGTGTACATCTACTGTTCTAGTATCTACATAAATGTCTCGACCCCATACTCGGTCAAGCAAAGCGTCTCTAGACCATACCTTTCCAGGTTTTTCTAAAAAAGTAGCTAATAATCTAAACTCAGTCGGTCCTAGCTTAATTTCTTCACCAGAGCGGAGAACTTTATAGGTTTCCATATTAAGTTCAATACCCTCAAACGAAAGTTTTTCAGCAACCGCTGCCTCTCTTACGCGCCGAAGTTGCCCTTTAATCCGAACTAATATTTCTTTAATACTATAGGGTTTTGAAATATAGTCGTCTGCCCCAATTTCTAATCCCCGAATTCGATCCACCTCTTCGGATCTGGCAGATAACATTATAACCGGAGTTTTCTTTGTATTTGATGCAGATTTTATTTGTCTACATAATTCGATGCCACTTAGTTTCGGCATCATCCAATCTAGAACAATAATATCTGGTTTGTAATCTTTTATATGCTCTAATCCAACCTCACCATCTTCAGCAGTGACCACTTCATAACCCGCTTCTTCCAAATTATGCTGCAATATTAGACGCTGTGCTTGCTCGTCTTCGACTACTAAAATCGTTGGTTTTGCCATTTAATCGAACCCTCTTTAGTTACTGGCCTATTTATCAATTGCATTATTATAAGTGGTGTCTATTTTTGGTCGGTCTTCCGGCGGGTATTCTCCAGTTGCAACATATATTGCCTGTTCAGCTATAGATGTTACGTGATCCCCCACCCTTTCAATATTCTTCGCTATAAAATGAAGGTGCATGCAAGTCGTAATATTTTTAGGATCTTCCATCATAAATGTTAAAAATTCGCGAAAAAGTGCGTTATAATGAAGGTCTATATCCTGATCTTGTATTATTACAGACTCTGCTAGCTCGACATCCTTTCGAACATATGCATCCAAAGCACTAGTCATCATTGCGATCACGTCTTTTGTCATACGTCGAAGAGAGTTACTACCTTGCTCATTAATTGAGGAAGGCTTCATTACCAACGAGCGATTGGCCATATTTTTTCCATAATCACCTATACGCTCTAAATTTGATGCTACTTTTATAAAAGATAGCGCATCCCTGAGATCTGTTGCAGTAGGTGATCTTAATGCTATAAGCCGGGCTGTTTGACTATTAATCTCTTCCTCCAAGCTATCGATCTTCTGATCATTTTCTCTAACCAGCCTGGCTAGCTCAGAATCAGATTTAACAAGAGCCACTGCTGCATCAAAGAGAGACTTTTCAACTAGCCCACCCATTTTCATCAGAGTAGATTGAATTTTTTCTATATCCTCATCAAAAGCCGATAATATATGTTTTTCAACCATCCGTTATCCAATCTTTCCGCTAATATAACTTTCCGTTCGGGGATCAGTAGGTTTAACAAATAATTCCTCTGTATCTCCGTACTCAACTAAGTCACCAAGATGAAAAAACGCAGTTTTGTTACTTACTCGTGCCGCCTGCTGCATTGAGTGAGTAACGATCACGACACAGAAGCTTTCTTTCAAATCGGCAATTAACTCTTCTATTTGAGCTGTTGCAATTGGATCCAATGCTGAGCAAGGCTCATCCATAAGAAGCACTTCAGGGCGAGTTGCAATCGCCCTTGCAATACACAAACGCTGTTGCTGTCCACCAGACAATCCAGTCCCTGGTTCAGACAATCTGTCTTTCACCTCTTCCCAAAGCGCCGCCCGACGAAGTGCCATCTCTACTATATCATCCAGATCAGATTTTGAGACAGATAACCCGTGTATTCTTGGGCCATATGCAACATTATCATATATTGATTTAGGAAATGGATTTGGCTTTTGAAAGACCATTCCAACTTTCGCTCTCAATTGAACAGGATCCACCTCATTATGATAGATATTTTGCCCATCAATTAAGATTTCACCCTCTACACGACATGTACTTATCGTGTCATTCATACGGTTTATAGATCTTAAAAACGTTGATTTCCCGCAACCTGATGGGCCAATAAACGCTGTTACAGTGTTATCTCGAATTTCAACATTCACGTTTTTTATGGCATGTGTTTCGTCGTAATAAACCTGCACATCACGCGCTGAAATTTTTACCTCATCTCTCATGTTTTAAACTCTTATCAAAAAATTTCATTATCTCACCATCTTCTTTCAAAACGACGACGCAATATGACTGCTAGGGTATTCATAGTAATCAAGAATACCAATAAAATAATTATCCCCCCCCAAGCTCTTTCATAAAAAGCAGGGTCTGATCTCTTTGCCCACTCATAAATTTGGGCAGGCATTGCAGAATTTGGTGATGCCAAGCCCTCCAATACACTGCTAGGCATATTTGTGGCTATGTATCCGATCATTCCAATCAACAGCAAAGGAGCAGTTTCTCCTAGTGCCTGAGCTAAACCAAGAATAGTCCCGGTCAAAATTCCTGGTGCTGCTAATGGCAATACATGATGAAAAACGGTCTGCATTTTCGATGCACCAACGCCTAGTGCTGCATCTCGAATGCTGGGAGGAACTGATTTTAGCGATGCTCTGGTTGAGATTATTATTGTCGGAAGTGTCATCAATGTTAGTACCATTCCGCCAACAAATGGTGCCGACTGCGGTAAGTGCATAAAATTGATAAATACTGCTAAACCTAAAATACCAAATACAATTGACGGCACCGCGGCTAAATTTGATATATTAACCTCAATTATGTCAGTGATCCAGTTACGAGGTGCAAACTCTTCAAGATATATTGAGGCAGCAACTCCTACTGGAAGAGATAATAAAAGCACAACCAGCATCATGTAAAAAGAGCCTACCATAGAAACGCCAAAACCAGCCGCTTCAGGCCTCATATCTGAGGCATCAGAACCCAAGATAAAGGATAAATTGAATTTTTTTTCTACTATTCCTAGTTTAACTAGCTCATCAACTAGATCTAATTGCTCAGGAGAAACATTCTTACTGTTTTGTATATCATCTCGATTTATCCTGCCCTTTAAATAACCGTCTATCCAGCTGTTAGTTAAAAATTCAAATGAAATAGTCCTGCCAATAACAGAAGTGTCATTTAAAACAAAATTTCTTAGATCTGATGCCGCACTTTTCGATACTATCTTGCTAGCCTTTTTTGGCGATAAAGCTGTATCCAGATTGTTTGCTGAAATTAAACCTTCAAATGATTTTCTTGTTAACGGTGCATAGCCAAATGTAGATACTTTCTTAATGTCGTTAATGTCCCTATTGCCCTTTTTATCCAACTTGGACTCTATAAGTTCAACATCAAGCGTAATAAATGTCTGTTGAAAGGCGGTCATACCCTTTGTAACAATTGTTGTTAGAAGGATTAATAGCATCAAAACGCCAATAGAAATTGCAAATAGACCATATAAACGATAGCGTTTCTCAGCAGCCCTGCGTTTTTGAGACAAGGCCGTCGTTTCTGGTAAAAAACTAGTCTCCTGTGCCATTATTCATACTGCTCCCGATATTTTCGAACGACGTACAAAGCTATTACATTCAGAACCAAGGTAATAAGAAATAGTGATAACCCCAATGCGAAAGCAACCAAAGTTTCTGGACTATTAAAATCGCCGTCTCCAGTTAACTGACTCACAATCCGCGTTGTGATTGTCGTCATCGCTTCCAGCGGGTTTCCACTGAACTTTGCAATTGCTCCCGCTCCAAGAACCACAATCATTGTCTCCCCAATTGCCCTTGAAGCCGCTAAGAGAATTGCTCCTACAATTCCAGGAAGCGCTGCGGGAATTACCACTAAACGTATGGTCTCTGATTGAGTGGCACCCAGCCCGTAAGAGCCATCACGAAGTGATTGGGGTACTGCATTTATTATGTCATCTGATAGCGATGAGACGAACGGAATTAACATCATACCCATTACAGTACCAGCGGTCGCGACTGATCTCGCATCCGACATCCAGTTAACGCTGAATGCACCCCCATCACCAAAAAAATCTCTCAAAAATGGGCCAAAAGTAACTAAAGCAAATAGCCCGTATACAATTGTCGGAATTCCAGCAAGTACTTCAAGCATTGGTTTGGCAATTGATCTTGTATAATTCGACGCATACTCTGCTAAGTAAATTGCTGAAAAGAGGCCAATTGGAACTGCAACAAAAAGTGCGAAAATAGAGATATAAAAAGTACCAAATAGTAACGGAAGGATGGACATCTCACTATCACCATGAAAATTTGGAGCCCAGGTATATCCAAAAAAGAAATCTCTCCAATCATGCAAATCAAAAAACCTAAAGGTTTCAAATAGCAGAGAAACTACAATACCGACGGTAGTGATTATTGCAATGCCGGCGGCGGCTATTAATATTCCAAGAACAATATTTTCAACATGATATCTTGCTCTGAATCCAGGTTTTACCAACAGAAAATAAAGTGAAATAATGCAAATCATCATAAGAATCAAAGCAAAGTGAAAGGTATTATAGGCCCTATTTTCTAATAACCATAAATCGTAACCGGCTTGAAATAGAAAGGGTCTTGTTTCCGGCTCGAAGGGTTGATTGGCCAAAGCATAAATAGCAGCCATTACTTCATAATCGATTATACCGTTTTGGTTAAATACCTCAGACGCTTTGGAATGATTTACAGATAAAAGTGTATCTCTGATAGTATTAACCTGTCCGAGTAAGAGAGAGATATTCTCTTCTGGAGATACTTCTAGTGAGCTGATTAGAAACTTTACTACACTTGCTTCAAAGTAAAAAGGGATTAGCAACCACCAGAAAAAATAAACTATCAAAACTGGCAAACCAGTACACAGCAATCCAAACATTCCATAATAATGGAGACGAGAGTTAAGATTTTTTTTACTACCCTCAACAAGATAAGAAACCCTGTATGAGGAACCAAAAAAACTGAGCACAACCAACACAACGACTGCCAGAAGTAGTGTTGCCCCTGTCATTTAATTTCCCCCGATAATAACTTATAGAATAAACATAAGATCTAATCTCTGGTTATCCACCAAACATCACATTTTTATGTATTTTTTGTAACATTTTTATGACAAATAAATTTACAGTTTAAGTTGCTAAAAGGGATAAATGAGCAATAAAAAAGTCTATAATAATATTTGAAATTTTACCAAAAATTTAATGTCACAAATTCTTCAATTTTTTGTCACATATTTTTCAGATGAGCAAGTTAGTATGCAGCCGTCATGACCATCAGGAGAGATCTGTTCCAATGCCAAATGATCGCAAGCCCTCGGCAGATGAACGTGCGTTAAGTACAATAGAAAAGATAACAGAACAGGCAGGTGAAATAGCCGTTCTGCTACTTAACGACCTAATTAACCTCTTGGCAACTAGAGATGCGAAAAGAATTGAGCAAATCAACAGAAAAAATAAAATACTAAAAGCTTTGGATAACACGATAACTGAAGACTGCGCTAAGTACACCTCCGCTTTTTCGCCAAACGCAAAGGATACTCGCCGTATTATAGCAATTCTTAAAGTTTCTGATAGTTTCACAAAAATTGGTAGCTTGATCAAAGAAACTGGTTCAAAAGTTTTGATGCTAACAGAATTATCACATGAAAATAAATTATTATCTAATTTAATTTCATTAGGAAATCATTCTGAATTAATACTACAAAATTCAAACAAAGCTTTTACTAAAAACGACATTACTATCGCCTATTCCATAATAAAAAATATAAATGATGCAGTGGACCGATACGACGATTTGTTCAAAAATCTACTGATTGCTATGGTCAATGAGGTCAGAACAATCACTGAGCATATGTACATCCAGATAGTAGCAAAAGATTTTGAAACAATTACCAGTCACTGCCGAACGATTTGCGAACAAGTGTTATTTATTACCAACTCAGAAACCCCAGAAAAAAAGATTTAGTTTAATGCTAATGCGCACAAAACCAGAAAATCCATATATATTTGGAGACTTCTTAGTCCTGAATTGCAACGAAGAACTGACGAATTGTCAAATTTTTCATAAAAACGACCCGGAAAAAGATATATATGCGGAAATCGAAGAGAGAAGTGATGGTTTCTACGTCTTATCAAGTTGCAGTTCTGCTTATTGTTTAAAAAATCAAAAATTTAGTTCTCGAGTTAATGCTTTTTTTGCTCTGGACGCAATAGTCGCTTATGAACATTATTTAGATATTAAGGGGGGATAATGAGTTGGGTTCCTTTCATTTTTCACCATATGTACAGCAATCCAATTGTTATAATTGTTATAAATGATGTATAAAAATAGCATCCAAAATGAACCTGCTTTCAATAATTTAAGCAAGGATATTACCTATTCGAGTTCTGCTAACTCCATTGTTGGCAAATGTGTAATAAAAATTTTAGAGAACTTGACGGGAAGGATGGGACTGATACGTAGAGCTCGTGGCTATCAACAGTTAAGTTCATATAAAAATTCTTTTTTTCAAGCAATGGGTCAGCAATATGGAGTGTCATTGGAAATTACTTCCGGCTCACTTCAAAATGTTCCAAAAGTGGGGCCGATAATTCTCGTTGCAAACCATCCATTTGGAATATTGGATGGCCTCATGATGGGATTCATTTTATCAGAGGTGAGAGACAATTTTAAAATTATGGCCCATCAAGTATTTGGTAAGTCCACAGAACTGAACGAGTACATTGTTCCAATATCGTTTGACGGCACCCGTGCAGCCATTGATTTAAATATAGCTTCAAGAAAAAGCGCATTAACATTTTTGAAGTCAGGAGGTGCTATTGGTATTTTCCCAGGTGGAACTGTATCGACTTCTAAAACACTTTTTTCAGAACCACTAGATCCTACATGGCGTTCATTCACGGCACGAATGATTTCGAAGTCTAAAGCCACTATAATTCCTATTTATTTTGAAGGACACAATAGCAGATTATTTCAGCTTGCCAGTCATATAAACTATAACCTTAGAATGGCTCTTTTGATGAAAGAATTCAAAAATCGCACTGACAGACCAATTAAAATATCAATTGGTAAGCCTATAGAGTACTACGAGCTCCAAACATTCTCCGAGAACCCAAAGCAAATGATGAAAATCCTGAGAGAAAAAACATATGCATTGGGAACTAGCAGAGAACAAGGTAAAGAAGTTCCGATAGGTTACGAGTTTGAAGAGAAATATAAACACAGTTAGAAAAATTAAACAATTATGAAAGTTTAATCTTCAGGATCGATTTGTTTTTTTGATGCTAGATTTTTAAATTGATTTAATTCTGCTTCGGTAAGGCTTTCACGCCAGTTAGCATAGAATTGACGAAGCCTTGATTGGATAAATTCATATTTTTTTGGATTTCCCATTTGGCTAAACCATTTTTCAACTTCGCGAATTCCTTTTTTCTTTAAGTTTTTTCCAATTTTTCCAGTTTTGTATTCGGTTTCACTCCAATAAATGTAAAAAACCCAGCTATCATCAATTGCAATTCTCTTTCACCAGACCAGGGATAGGCAGCGTCTAAGAGGTCTGCAAGCTCACTCCTGAGCCCTTTAGGCCACTTGACTTCAGATAATCCGTCTTGGCGTATAAAATCCGACAAAATCGAGACTTCTCTTACCTTTTTGTAGTGCCTGTAAACATCATACAGTTTCATATGTTTATTTTTTTGTCATAAGAATTTTTTCTTAGGTCTAGCCTAATTTTCGAAGAACTATGTTTTCTAATTACTATTCAAAGCGATTAAAATGCTTAGGAGTATAAGTGAGAAACTCAATATTCCAAACAAGATAACCATCTCCAGAGTTACTCCAATTTGGGTAAGCCCAAGGGTTTTCGACCATGTTGTATCTAACATCACTTACCTCAGATTAATAAGTTGATTTACGCAAGTTGGCTACAAGGCGCCATGTTGTTATAGAAGAAACAAGACGATTAATGTTACCAAAATGAATTGAAAGTTTTATGACAATGCTCTGCTTCGCACGTCTGCAAAATTGTTTTTAAAACTATTATCTTTTTAAAAGCTAGTAGATGACTGTCCATTTAAGATATTTTTCAAGTTTAAAAATTTAGAATATTTCAGTGGCAGCCAAGACACTGCCCGCTTTGATGACGAGTTAAGCCTTAAAGTGTGGAGCCTAAGAAACTCCGTATCATAATGATTATCGTCACTCAGGGAATTAGGTGAAATAGGATTTCCAATATTTATATCAAAAGAAAAATTGACTTTGTTAATTGTCTCATAAAATAAAGAGATGTCTCTTAATGTTGGATGAATTAGATCCAAAATGTAAAAAAGAAGCGAATTTCTCGCTTTAATATTTATGGGTACTATGGGTAATGAATACCGCTTTGCCAATGAAACAGCAGTCGAAACCCATGGGCGCTCTGTTAATTGTATTCCGGTTCTTTTGGCAATACGACCAGAAGGAAATATTATACACGGACGACTGCTTTGAATTGCTGATTTAAAAAACTCAAGTGTTTCTCTCGATTTAATTTGATTTCTTTTTTCTTTTCTCCATTCTATCGGCGCAATTACATTCGAAAGCTGAGGAAAAACACGAAGAACGTCTCTATTTGCGAAGAAAAAAGGATCAGAGCGTTTTTGTCTTAATACCGAATACAATACAACTGCATCAGAGATACCCGTTGGGTGGTTAACCACTACAATAAAGGGACCCTTTTCCGGTACGTTTTCTAATCCAGTAAATTTAATTTTACTTGTAAACTCATTAGCCAGAAATGTTAATAGCTCGTCAGGACCAAGATTTCGTACTGATTGTGCTATATTTATTGTGTCTTGATATCTCAATAAATACTTTATAAATCCGCTAAAAATATTTACTAAATAGGAGCTACTTTTTATCCAAGATGCCCGTTCAATTAATAAAGTATCAATCGTCTTTTTCATCAGATAAGTCTATTTTGATTGACGAAATCTCATTGTCATTTAATGGTTCAAAGTCAATTATTGGTTCAAAGCTGGAGTCTGCGATACTAAACCCAAAAGCTTCACTCATATCAAAATAATTTTTAAAGAATCTGAACATTTTCTACCCAATCTTTAAAAATTATTATCAAACTAGTTTTACAATTTTATGTAAGAAAAGTGTAAGAAATATGTCAAGAAAGCGCAAAAATAAATATTCTTTATTTTGGAATTACCGAAGCTTTTTAACTCCAATACCGCTAATCAATAACATAAAGCCAGATGTAGCCAGGCATAACCAAAGACCGCTTGCCTGATAAGTTATACCAGAAAGAATGGTGCCAAAGAGTCGGCCAAAGGCATTCGCCATGTAATAGAAACCAACGTCTCTAGCAACTCTTTCTGTGTTAGTAAATGAAAGTATTAAGTAGGAGTGAAGTGACGAATTGATAGCAAATAATACTGCAAAAACTAATAAACCGCCTACCATTAAAATCAAACTACCGAAAGAAGATCCATCAATTAAAAACATGCAAAGCGATAGACTTATGGGAGCAAGCGAAAGTATAATAACCCACGTAAATGGTGCTTCGAGTAGCTGTTTTTCCGTTTTATTTCTTATAAACTTTAATTTTGGCACTAAAGCCTGAATGATCCCATAGAAAATTATCCAAATGGCCATGAAAGAGCCAACTATGAAAAAGGCAAAATCATTAACTCCTGAATTCTGCTGGGATAAAAATGTATAAAAATAAATTGGAACGCCAACTACAAACCATACATCTCTTGCGCCAAACAAGAAAACCCTTGAAAAGGATAACCAATTAATATTTGCATTATTTGAAAATATTTCTGTAAATTTTGAAGTACTTTGTCCCTTTGGAAGTCTATTTGAAATTAAAATTAGTGATGAGAAAAGTACAATTAAAAGAACTATCGCCATTCCATATAATACAGAAACAAAACTAAAAAAATTCAAAGAAATAGCCCCAATTAAAAAACCCAAACCCTTTACTGCGTTTTTTGAGCCAGTTAAGATAGCTACCCACCTAAAGAGCTTTTGATTGTCATCTGGAGAAAGTACTTTGACTGCAGATTTTGCACTCATTTTTGACAGATCTTTCGCAATGCCAGACAATCCCTGCACCACCATCACATAAATCACAGAATAGGCTAAAACCCAATCTTGATGCAGTTGCGACAACGCCAATACGGCTACTATTTGAAGAGCTAATCCTGCAATCAAAGTAGAGCTTAATCCATATCGTGAACCAATCCAGCCAGCTAGAATATTTGTGATAACACCAGCTAATTCATAAAGAACAAACATGTATGCTAGCTGAATTGGTGAGTAACCAAGTGTATGAAAGTGAAGCAAGACAAGCATTCTAAGAGCCCCATCACTCAGCATAAATATCCAATATGCTAGAGTGATAAATAGGTAAGTTGTTAAGAATTTGTCAGTCTGCATCTAATGACAATTTTACCATGCTAACAATGTCAACTAGTCGGCAAGCATATGCCCATTCATTATCATACCATGCATAAACTTTTAAATGTGTACGGTCTACAACCATAGTAGATGGTCCATCTATTATACAAGACCGAGGATCGTTAACAAAATCAGACGATACTAGAGCTCGACTTTCGTAGCCTAATATATCCTTGAGATATGTTTGAGCAGCATTTTCGAATAAACTATTAACCTCTGATATCGTAGTAACCTTGTTTAGCTCAAAAACCGCATCGATCAGCGATGCGTTGAGCAGTGGCACTCGAACTGCACTGCCGTTCAGTTTTCCAGTTAATTCTGGGTAGATCAAATTAATTGCAGTTGCAGATCCTGTTGTGGTGGGAATAAGTGAATTAAGTGCAGACCTTGATCTTCTAAAATCCTTTGACGGCCTATCAACTATTGTTTGCGTATTTGTAACATTATGTATTGTTGTAATAGACCCATGATTAATACCCAGTGACTCATGTACGACCTTTACGATAGGTGCCAAACAATTTGTTGTGCAAGAGGCAGCAGTAACGATATTATGTATTTTTGGGTCATAAATATTCTCATTGACCCCATAGACTAAGTTTGCAACCATTCCAGTTTTAACGGGTGCAGACACAATTACTTTTTCTACGCCTTTTTTAAAATATTGAGCTAATAATTTCTCAGATTTAAAAAAACCGGTACAGTCAATAACGATATCAATCCCATCAAGAGGTAGATTAGCTATATTCTCCTCACGCAGAACTGGAATTTTCTGATTATTTACAGTCAAGGAAACACTATCATTTGAAATGTTTCTGTCCCACCTACCGTGAACTGTGTCAAATTCTAAAAGATGTGCAAAAAGATCTGGATCACCATTTTTATCGTTTATGAACTCTACCGAAATATCATTATCGAAAAGCCGACGCAAAGCTAATTTTCCTATCCGCCCAAAACCATTAAGTGCAATCTTTATCATATTTTAATCCAACGAAATATTAATTGGTTTTTTAAACAACCTTGTAACTGGGTAAGCTATATAAAAAGGTCGGCCAATATTAGCCGACCCTAAGTTTAGACTTAAACCGAATTATAGTTTACAAACCATCTACCATAGCTTGGGTTTTAGCTAATTCCGGGTCGCTAACCAAACCGTATTCAGCCAGTGGTCCGTCCGGTCCAGCTATTTCATCTGATACGAAAAACTGAATGTATTCTTTAAGTCCCGGAATTTGACCAATGTGAGCGTTTTTCACATAAAATTGAAGAGGGCGAGAAATAGGATATTCACCACTTGCGATTGATTCAGTGGAGGGCACCACTCCGTTAACTTTTGAAGCGTAAATTGTGTCCGTATTATTTAATAGAAAGGACAAACCAAATACCCCAATCCCCTCTTTGTTAGACGCAATTGATGCAAGTGTTTCTGTATAATCGCCATCGATATCAACCGACACGCCATCAGTTCTTACCTTCATGCACTCTTTATCAGCTTCTTTTTTAGTCATACCTGAGTCCATTAGGTATTTGTGAGTACCTGCCTTTTTACAACCTGCCACCATAACTTTCTTATCAAAAACTTCTCGGGTTCCATGCTTGGTACCCGGAATGAACATTTTTATATTTCTATCTGGAAAATTAGGATCTACATCCTTCCAATTTGTTACTTCCGACTTGTTTGATATGGCTAGATAAATATGTGCAGGCGCCAAATCTTCATAACCTTTTGTTTCTAAACGAGATGCAAAAACGATCCCATCATAACCTATTTGAACTTTAGTATACTCACCAATATTAGCTTTACACTTTGTTCCTTCTTCTTCTTTCATCAACGATGATGAATTAGCTATGTCAGTAGTGTTTGTGCCAACACCCTCACACATTCTTTTTCTACCAGCACCAGA
>ERZ802824.1505-NODE-1505-length-12353-cov-24.0802_pt1 | contig 12353 bp, 15 predicted proteins | sample MGYA00345650_ERZ802824 | MGnify/ENA primary metagenome ERZ802824 (study PRJEB30503, sample SAMEA104212361) | marine metagenome | biome: Westerlies Biome; feature: [SRF] surface water layer (ENVO:00010504) within the epipelagic zone...; material: water... | reverse complement strand
AACACCATGCCGGCATTGATCATCGGGGTGCGATCCGCCGGCATCACCGACCAGCAGAAGCATTCGATGTCGATGAACTTCAGCAGCTGCTCGTCCTTGATGTGCTGGCGTGCCACCGCCCCGACGTTGAAGGGCAGCCAGCGGGCCAGGCCGAGACAGGCCAGCGGAGCCTTGAAGAAGACCTTGGTGAGGTAAGCCGGGTCCTCCAGCGACAGCAGCGGCATCGCATCGAGGCAGTTGAACACCTGCCAGCAGGCGTCATAGAACTTGCGGATGCCCTCCGCTTCATGCGGGAAACGGCTGGAGAGATCGGCGATGAACTGCTCGTAATCGCGATCCACGGCGATCTGCAGCCCACCGGGCATGTGGTACTCCAGCTGGGCGGGATCCGGGATGGTGTCGCAACGCTCCCCCACATCCGCCAGAGCCCTGGTGAGCAGGTTGGTGTAACCCTTCTCACCGAAGCCGAAGATCATCGAAGCCCCCACATCAAAGGTGTAACCCTTGCGTCGGAAGGCACCACCACTGCCACCGGGGATCAGGTAGCGCTCCAGCACAAGCACCTTCGCCCCCTTGGCCGCCAATTGACTGGCGGTCACCAGACCACCGATGCCGGCGCCGATCACCACGGCATCCCAGTGCTGCTGCTCGCTCATGACACCGCTTCGACCGCCTGACGCTAGGGGGCGGGCTGCTGCTCAGGGTCGCTCCGGTGGATCGGAGGCATCACCGTGAGAATCACCTCAGCGCGCACCGGCCGTCCCAGTTCGTTGCTGCAGCGCGCATCGATGTGGTGGCGGAGCCCGTCCACCGTGGCACTGTCCAGTGGCTCCAGGGGGTTGATGTACACCACCACGAAGGCGGTGCGGCCCAGCTGCTGCACGGTGAAATCCATCATCTGCAGCGAAAGCCCGGAGAGTTCCTGCATCAGCACCTGTCGGGTGCGCTGCAGCACCCCAGGATCGGCCGCCTTACCGGCAGCCTGGCTCAGAGCATCCCGCAGCGCCTGCAGCGGCTCCCTCAGCAGCACCCCACTCACCGCCAGCACCAGCAGCGCATCGGTGATCGGAGCCAGCGGAGCCAGAAGCGTGGTCTGAAGCAACGGCGTCGCCAGCAGTGCCAGACCTGTGGAAGCTGTGATCAGCGCATCGATGCGGGCATTGCGCGCTTCCGTGAGAAGCAGCAGCGAGATGCGACCGGTGCGCCGCCAGTCACGGAAATGCCGCCAGGACAGCAGCCAGCAGAGGCCCGTCACCGCGACGGTGTAAGCGGCCACCGGCTCGAGGGTGAGTGGAGGAATCTCTGCACCCCGCCACCAGTCGATGAGGGTGCCGCAGGAGCTGCTGAGCCCGAAGCCGATCACTCCCAGCAACACCAGAGAGCGGAACAGCACATACAGAGCTTCCTGACCTTCATAGCCATAGGGCCAGGCGCGATCCGGCGGCCGCACCACGTTGCGGCTGATGCGGCTGGCGATCAGCGAGGAGCCCACCAACACCGCCGAATAGAGGCCATCCAGCAGCAGGGCTGAGGATCCGGTGAGCACGTGAGCCACAAAACCGGCCAGGGTCATCACCGCGTTGGCGCCGATGCCGAAGCGCAGGGAGCGCTGTTCGATGCGGCGGGCCAGCGCGTCGTCGCTCATGCCAGGAGGGGATGCAGCAACTGGGACTGAACCCGTTCCAGATCCGCGAGAGCCCGATCCCGGTACGCGCCGTAACGGGCCCGCTTGTCGCGGATCCGTTCCGGCAGATCCGGCAGCAAACCGAAATTGGGGGGCATCGGCTGAAACTTCGCCGTCGGCGCTTCGCTCACGAAGTGGGTGAGTGCACCGCTCATGGTGGTGGGCGGCAGATCGATCGTCTCCAGACCGCGGGCCAGACGGGCGGCATTGGTGCCCGCCAGCCAACCGCCGGCAACGGCGGCGGCATAGCCCTCTGTGCCGGTGATCTGGCCTGCCGCGAGCAACGATGGCCTGCTGCGGAACTGCAGGGTGGGCGTCAGCAGCTGCGGAGATTCCAGAAAGGTGTTGCGGTGCATCACCCCGAAGCGAACGAATTCGGCCTGTTCAAGTCCAGGGATCATCTGCAACACCCGCTTCTGTTCCCCCCACTTGAGGTTGGTCTGGAACCCCACCAGATTCCACAGGCGTCCGTCCTTGTCCTCCTGACGCAGCTGAACCACGCCGTAGGCCCGCTTGGCTCGCCGCACATCCCGATCGTTCACATCGCCCCAGCGGGGATCCCACAACCCGATCGGCTTGAGGGGGCCATAGCGCATCGTGTCTTCACCGCGCCGGGCCAGCTCCTCAATCGGCAGACATCCCTCGAAGAAGGTGGCCTCCTCCTTGTCGAAATCCTTGAGCTCAGCCTGCTCCGCCCCCAGCAGCGCCTCGCGGAAGGCGAGGTACTGCTCCTTGTCCATGGGGCAGTTGATGTAGTCGGCATCGCCCTTGTCGTAGCGACTGGCGCGGAAGGCGACGGTGAGATCGATGCTGTCGCCGTGGACGATCGGGCTGGCGGCATCAAAGAAATGACAGTCGGCGCGGCCGGTGAACGACCTCAGATCCTGCGCCAGCGGTTCACTGGTGAGCGGACCGGTGGCAATCACCGTGATCTCGCCATCGGCTGGGAGTGCCTGCTGCTCCCTCCGTTCGATGGTCACCAGCGGATGCTGATCCAGGGCCTCCGTGAGCGCCGCGCTGTACCGGCCGCGGTCCACCGCAAGAGCCCCTCCGGCTGGAACCGCATGGGCATCGGCTGTGCCGATCACGAGCGAGCCCAGACGCCTGAGCTCTTCCTGAAGCAGGCCTGCGGCACGATCGCTGCTGAGCGCACCGAAGCTGTTGCTGCAGACCAGCTCGGCGAAATCGCTGCTGTGATGGGCCGGTGATCGTCGGATCGGCCGCATTTCGACCAACCGCACAGGAACACCTGCAGCGGCGACCTGCCAGGCCGCTTCAGTGCCGGCCAGACCAGCCCCGAGAACGGTGATCACGGCTGGCTGATCAGACAAGCGGCTGAATTCTTTCAGCCTTCACCCTAAGGATCAGGCGCGGCTGCGCTTGAGCAACAGCTGCAGCTGACCGACGGCGGCACGGCCGATGTTGAAGGCCGCCCAGCCCACGGCGGCGAGAACCGGTGCCACCACCAGGAACAGACGCGCGTCGATGCCCAGCACCTGACCGGTGGTGATCACGCTGAAGGCGGAGTAGCCGACGATCGCGAGGATCAGGACCAGGCCGATGGCGACTCGGACGAAGCTCATGAGTGGGGCTAGATGCCCGGCGATCTTACGGACCGTGAACGGATTGCGGGCGCTCCCGGAAGGAAGCTGATCGATTTCGCAGCAATCAACCCTGAAGCGCGGCATGGCGGCCGGCCAGCTCGGCGTAGCGGCGCGCATGGGCCCGCTGCTCCGCCACAGCCTCATCCGCCAGTTCCCGCTTGGCCTGAGCCGGAATACCCACCACCATCGTGCGGGCCGGAACATCCTTGGTCACCACGGAACCGGCTGCCACCAGGGCACCGGCGCCGACGGTCACACCGTTGAGCACCACAGCACCGATGCCCACCAGACATCCATCCTCGAGGGTGGCACCGTGAATCACAGCCCGATGGCCCACGGTCACCTCCGCTCCAATGACCACGGGTTGACCTGGATCGCCATGCAGCACGGCACCGTCCTGCACATTGCTGTAGGCACCGATGCGGATGACCTCCAGGTCACCGCGTGCGACGGCTGTCGGCCAGAGGCTGCTGCCGGCTGCCATCTCCACATCGCCGATCACCACAGCTGACGCCGCCACCCAGGCCCCTGGGTCGATCCTCGGTGCCGGCCAGGGAGAGGAGACGGTCATGAACGCTCAAGGGACAAGCCCCAGTCTCCCGGTAGCCACGGTGATAATGTCCATTGGTGCCTGAAATGGCATTCCCCAGAGGGCGGGTCGCTAGCTCAGCGGTAGAGCATCCGGCTTTTAACCGGCTGGTCCTGAGTTCGAATCTCAGGCGACCCATGCATTTCCGCATGATCGAGCAGAAGGCCTCCGTCCGCCTGACGGAACGGCGTTTCGCGATCATGTCCCGGATGGAGCCGGCTTGCCCGGGATGATCTGCCCCAACTGATGCGAGATCAATAAGCGTGAATCACCGATGGCGGGCCTGTTGATCGCCATCGATAACGACCCGGAAGCCACTGGCTCGGTTCACGAACGTGCGCTGGGAAAGGTTTTCGGTGATCGTGCCGGTGATGCTGACGACGGTGACGATGAAGGAATGCGTCTCCGGCGGTGATCGCCGGCAGCTGATCCGACCTTGCAGGCCAACGATCCGCTGTTATGACACACGAGCATTTGTACCCATCGCAGGGTCTGCCGGATGGCTTACTTCATCTTCTTTGGACTGACTCTGCTGCTGGCCCTGTTGGGAGGTCTGTTTTCCCGCGTAGCGGCCGAGAAGTACTGGATGTGACCTGATGCCAGACCGGTCGAAGGTTGATCTGGCCGTCATCGGTGCGGGGCTGGCGGGATCTGCCTGTCTGGCAAGGCTGCATCAGCAGGGATTTGAAGGGACAACCGCCGTAGTGGAGGCCGGGCGAGGACCCGGCGGTCGGATGGCCACCCGTCGACGCCGAGAGAACCCCGCCTGGCGACTCGACCATGGCGCTCCCGGGCTGCAGCTGCCGGAGCACCTGCCCGATGGGGTGGAACAGCTGTTGCGGCCATTGCGGGAGCAAGGCACGCTGCGCCGCGAATGGGGATGGATCACAGGACTGGATGCCACCGGCCAGATGGTGGATGCTCCCGAGGAGCACAGCGACAAAGGCGCCTGGCATCGGGGGCAGCCCACGATGGCCCACCTCTGCGAGGGGCTGCTGGATCAGGCAAGTCCAAGCCTCGAGCGCAACTTCGGGTTTCGGGTGCGCTGGCTGCAGCACACCGGCGGCCACTGGCTGCTGATGGACGACACACGACAGACAGCGGTGGAGGCGCGCATCCTGGTGATGAGCGGAACGCTGCTGGCCCACCCCCGTTCTCTTGCGATGCTCGCCTGGCCGGATGTGCCGCTGCGTTCCGCCATCCCGGCCCATCAGGATCCGGATCTGGATCGGGTGCTTCAACAGCTGGCAGGCAGCCGCGCGGCCGTGCGCTGGAACCTGATGCTGGAACTTCCCGGAGAGGATGATCGCAACGCCCCCCTGCCCCGCCAGATCCTGCTGACACCGGAGGCACAACGCCGCTGGCAGGTGGAACGCGTTGTGGTGCATCCGCAGAGCGATGGAGGTCTCGGCGTTGTGGTGCACGGCCTGGATTCCGGCGAGCCGATCACGCCGTCCAGTCAGCCGGCACTGTTGAAACGAGAGGAACAACGGCTGATGGAGCTGCTGCCCGAACTCCTGAAAGCCTTTCCTGCGCTGATGCGTCAGTGGCCTCAGGCCAGAAGCCTGGGCGTGATGCGCTGGGGTGCGTCGCAGCCCTTGAACCATCCGCTGCCGACATCGCTGCAGTGGTGCATGGCAAGCAACATTGGATTCTGCGGTGACTGGATTGAAGGAGCCGGATTCGGCCGGGCGGAGGGGGCTCTCCGCAGCGGCGTGGCACTGGCGGAACTCCTGCAGCCGGGAGCCTGATCGCCACTGACACCTACAATGGAAAAGCGCCGGGGAGTGGCGCAGTTTGGTAGCGCGCTTGCTTTGGGAGCAAGATGCCGCAGGTTCGAATCCTGTCTCCCCGATTGCCATCTCAGCGAATCCCCAACTCGCTTGTGCCAACCCGGTGCCAAACGGTATCGGGTTTTTTAGTGCCTTTGGCACGACTTTCCAGAACGCCTAGTGACGCGTAAACACACCAGCTAACGTTTCACTAACGGTTTCAGCTCAGGCGTTCCTGACCGGTCTCCGCACAAACGTCATCCATCAGATCAACAGTTGTCTGCTGCTCGACCCCCAGAAGCCACTCAATTGGAGGCTTACCTGAGGCGAGATATTTCATGTCGGTCGCTCGTTAGAGCGACCAAAAATGTTGTCTCAATCGAAGTAGCGCATCGGTTTGTGCGTAAGTGGACTTCAGAGGGCAGACGTTTTGAGCCCACCCTGGAACGCCCACCAAAAGGATCTTTCCTAGATCCCGCCATCAATCGGTATTTCGTCGCCCTGCAGACGGAGCTGTTGGCAACAGAGGGATGGCCCTCTCCAGAGATCCTGGAGGCAGCCTCGAATGCAAGAGCATCCGACCCCCCACCAGAGGACCCACCAGAAGTCCTCACCTACTTCGAATGGATGCGGGGACATCTCAAAACTCCCAATCTTCAAGACCCCCGTCTCTGAATGGGTGCATGAGCCTGAAGCCGCAAAGCTTCTAGCGATCAAACAAAACACTCTCAGAGCAATGCGTCGTGACGGCAGGCTTATCCCTGGCGAGCACTACATCTTTGCCACAGGAAACCTTGGTGGTCCGGTGCTCTATGGCATCGACGCCATCAGAAAAACACTTGCAAAGCGAACCATCGCGGCAGTGCAGGAAAAGGACTCTCGACGGAAAGCTGATCTGGAGAGACGCCTAGGGCGAATCGAAACCTATGGCAAAGAAGAGCACCTCAAAAAAGAAGGGGAATGAGTCATGCATTCCTCTGGAAAAAAGAATCCCTGCCCCATTTGTGGCAGGGCGAAGGACGCCGACTGCCGATGGTCGGACATCACCATCCTTTGCCACACAGGCACTGACCTCCGCCCTGGTGAAACGCTCACAATCGCGGGGCAGAAATGGGCATTCATTCATCACAACGGCGGGTTCAGCGGTTCTGCAGCCGTCTTTAAACCGCACAGGGAACGCGACAGGGGAGTGCAGTAAACGCACTACCCGAACAACGTCAAGGATCTCATCTCACGCCAGATAAAACGCCACCAGTAGGCATCACTCATCCAGGAATTTCACGACGCCTTCCAAGCTGCTTGGGATGTCCCTGATTTCAAAACAGCAACCCCACAGCAACTAAACGCGGCATTCGCTGGAATCAGCAACGCTCAGGAGTGTGCTGCAGCTCTGAAACCACACCTGCGCACCATCTGGAGGGATCACCAAGATTTGGAGCAACTGCACCGGCTCCGCGTTGAAAGCCAGCTGAAAACCATCAGCTACATGGCAGAGGACGTGCGGCAGTTTCAGCAGAACGATCTCGGCACTCCCTGCCCCGCGGCTGTGCGTTCCATCTCGGGGCGACTCTGATGCAGAGGTATTCCGAGCGGGTCAATGCCGTTGCCCTTGAGGCTGTTTCCACTAATGGGAAGGAGGAGCAAAAGCTCACGGAATGGGAGCAGAAAAAGATTGACGCCCTCACCGGCACCAACGGTGATCCAGCCCTGATCCACGACGCTCTTTATGGGCTCCTGATGGATGAGGCATCAAAAGTCCTGAAATCGAATCGCCCCATCAGGCAGCAGCGATCACTCATCAAAGCCATTGCCAATTCCCTCAATTTCAAATTCTCAAATGCCGATGTCGCAGAGCTATACGACTCTCTCGACGCCACCGTCGCTGACTATGAACCCGATGTAGAGCCCGATGGGGAGTTCTTAGCCCTCAGTCAGTCCTGGATGCTCCATGAGCTGATCCTCATCGGCTTAAACCTGTTTGTTGGCATGCCAGGCGCTGGCAAATCTCGCTTTCTGATCGCACTGGTTCGCGCCTTCCTCAACGATCAATCCACTTTTATCGGCCGCGGCTTGCTGCCTGGTGCTGAACGTAATGTCCTTATCATTGGCACCGATCAAGACCGCCAACAGTGGGGCGCACTACTGGCTGAACAAGGGCTCGCCAGCGTCCTGGATCGCAAAACCATCGATCACCAAGAGCAAATCCTCTACAAGCTCCACCCACGCATTCACCTGAAAACCTCCGGTGGTGGCTTCCGCCTCGATCCAGATGGGATGCGCTTCATCCGTGATTGGAACAGAGACCATCACGGCGGCATAACCATCGTTGACAGCCTCTCCGCAGTCCTGCCCCCAGGCATCAAGGAAGGCGATGAAAACGCTGGACGCCTCATGCGACAGGTCGAAGTAGCCCGGCAAGGCAACTGCTGCATCGTCACGCACCACAGCAACAAACAATCAGCCATGGCAGGTGAGCTGGGGGTCTACTCAGGCAGCGGTTCAGGAACCATTGATCGCGCCGTCTCCCGCTTCATAGGGCTTGGCTACGAAACTCACCGTGAGCACGGTGTTGAAAAGCTCCACGAAGACTCACCGCGTCGCATCCTCACCTCCCAGAAACGCGGTGCAGGTAATCAGCGCCTTGTCCTGGAGAACGGCAACCACAACACCTGGGATCTGATCGGTACCGCCGCAGAAGTCCGTGAAATGCAGCGTGAAGACGAGGAAGGCACAGCTGAACAACGGTTCAAGGGCTGGAAAAAAGCTGTTTGGGATGCCACTACCGACGATTGGTTGTCCACTACTCAGGTCTTTAATCGACTTAATCCAAGCCGCGCTAGAGCCCCTAACGCAAAGCAGCAGGTACGCCGGACTCTCCGTGACCTAATCACTGATCACAACGTCCTTCAGTCGCAGGATTCAGAGAAATTTCAAGGCGAAATGCTCTGGCGGCGGATACCCTCTCTCCCATGAAAAAGAAAATAGATTGTTTTTTATTCATCTACTGCGCTGCAGTTGATTTACCCCGAACAAACCGCGAACAACGCACGAACAAAAAACAACGCGAACAATTCCATTGTTCGAGCCAAACCCCTTGTGCCGCAGTGATCCACCTCACTCCCACCAACTAATTCATTGGTGCCAGAATGGATCGCATGGCGAAGAAACGTGCGACCAAAGTTGAGAAGCAGCTGCGAATCGCTGAATTCGTCAGGTTGATCAGCCGTGGCTACGTCAACTCACAGCTTCTGCAACATGCCGCTAAGGAGTGGGGCCTCAGTGATCGCAGGGCACATGAATACATCCGCGAAGCTCGTGAGGTGATCATTCAAGACGTTGACCACGATCGAAAGGAAGTCGTCGCCCAGTTGCTCCACACCAGCCAAACCGTCATCCAGGAGGCACTGCGAAAGGGGGAGCTGAGCAACGCGATCGGCGGCATGAACGTGATCATCCGCTTGGGCGGTCTGGAGCCAAGGAAATGACCCCACAGCAGCAGAGCTACGCCAGAGACATTGAGGAGCTGCTGATCGACATTGACCTCTAGCTCTTGTCGTCATCTGCTCGATCTTTGATGAATCCAGTGCCTTCGTCAGCTCACTCGGAGCGATTTATTTGTCCCACAAACTCGTTTTCCTGCTGCACTCCCACTACACATTCAGACGAGACGCAGCATCAGTTGGTGGAACACCATCAGCAATCAGCCTCAGGGACTCGTTGCGCTTGCCTTGAAAATGCACACGAACGCCGATTGCAATCATTAATTTATCATTCATCGACATTCACCGCTCTTACAAGCTAATTAGTCAATATTACTCCTCAGGATCTCGAACTTACTATTCCAGCCAGCCACCTGCTCGGGAACACGATAGTCGATAGCATCCCAAACAGGAACAGATAAATAATTTGCAAGCATCTCAGCGTCTTCACGTATTGCACGCAGTGAACCATGATCAACAATATTTATTCGATCACCACTAGAGCATACAAGATTAAGCTCATAGCTGTAATAGCTGTTTCTATTGCCTCGAATATATTCACGAACCAACTGAATGGCGCGAATATTTTCCAAGCTAGAGGTTATACCTTTTCTGACAAATCTGCATGATGATCGATCAAATATTGTTTGCTCCCAAACCAGCTGATATGCCCACCATATGCAGAACCCCATCATGGCAATGGAAGCTAAGATCGGTAGGCCATCTTCCGATGAAGCTGCACCAACCAAGCCGGCCAAGCATGCGGCAAAAAAGACAACGATAGTCAAGATAGCAGCAATAGTTATTTCGAACTCGATTAGATCACTTCTTGCATCTGACTTTGCTCGCAATCTGTGTGTGCAAAAACTAGTACCACCGCCTACCAGTGGTTCCCATGATATTTTTAGAGCCAGCTCATCACCAAAGCTCGTGAGATCAAGAATCTCACGCTTATCTTGAAAGATTGAAAAGAGATTTTTCAATATGACCATAATCAAAGAAAATTTTACTGAACATTAATCTAGACTGGCTCTCCCTGGTTTAGGAAATATTTCCATATGCAAATAATTAGGTAATCACGTTGCTGCAATGGCCCCTGACGTAGTTTTCAGATCGTTCATCTCCGAACCCGCCTTAATCTCCTCAGCCTTCTCTTGCGAAGCCCACCTAAGAACAAACGGTGGGACAAAGATTGAAGACAAGAATGAAAGCGGGTTGCCAATATAAAACATAAAGTATATCCACAAAAACAGTAAGACGGAACCATCCTGGCGACTACCAGAAGCAATAGCAACCAATAAAGTGAGCAATAAGGTGAGAAAGCCAATCAGGATAAAAATGATCGGGACACTCAAGAGATACAACAAAAGAACAGACAGCCACCAGCGAAATCTCCGTTTCAAAAGCCTGGTGAATTGAACTGCCCTGGTTTTAGCCCTCTTCTGGAGCCCAACCCATCTCTATGAGTCAGGTGAGTGCCTAAAGCTGGAATTTTTTTGTTGGTGCTCGAGGAGAGTCACTGATGTCGTTGGTGTGGCTTGAGGCGCTTGTTTGGTGATGGCCTTGGGCGCCGAGAAAAATCCCTCAGTTGGGAGATGCGTTGATTGGGGTGTTCCGGTGACCGTGAGTGGAGTCACTACAAACCCATGGCCCGATGCACTCCAGGACATTTCATGATCAAGCCGGATGATCTCGATGGGCGTGAGAGGGTCACGACAGTCCACACTGCCGCTGACGAAGAACTCAACGTCGAATTCAACACGAAGCCGAGTTGATGGGTGAGCACTGAGCCTGGGCAGAAAAGATCTTTTGCTGCAGCGATGGCCGGTATTGTCATTGCAGGAGCAGGAGTTACTTCGTAGGAAGGAGCGACTTTCCAGGTTGTTTCGGGCAAGATCACCGAATGAGCGACAACAAACAGAGCCACCCCCTGCACGCGATCGATCGTGATCAGGTCGACGCCTGCCTGGGGCATCAAGGCGAGCCGGGGCCGCAGCAACTGACCACCATCGCCGCCTTGTTTTCCAGATATGCCGACTTTCCAGGAGCGGAGGACATCAAAGACGATCTACAGAAGTGCCTGACGCTTTGGAAGCTGAGCCGGGATGAACTGAACGCCAAGACCCGAGAGATCTGGGCCAGTGGCTGGCGGCCAGGGATGGCGCCGCAGGCGGATGGTGTTGGCTCAGGCGCCGATGTGGAAGACACCGCCGTCTGAGGCCCGCCACTGGTAGCCGTGATGGCCTCGCTGACTGCCCCGCATCGACAACCCGGCGCAGGTGTTATCTATCACTCGTCAGCTGGTGCAGCAGACCATTGCCTACATGGACTTGCCCCCTGAGGAGCTGGCTCTAGTCGAGGAGGCATTCATCGGAGCGGGTTTGTTGTGACATCACTAACTGTTGCGGCAAAGCTCACTGACGTTGTCCTTGATCAACGACAGCTCAGAAGCAGTGTCTCGCTGATGTCTTCTGTCCTCAAGGTCTGGGTATGCAGTCAGCGCTAGCAGTGCAATCGGCCCAAAAATGAATCCCCACACCATCCACTGCGTATCTTTTTGGCCCTTCAATTTGGCGATGTCGTTCGCCCAAATGGAGCAGGCAATGGCTGTAGCGATGACCCACAGCCAAGAAAAAAACAGCATCGCCAGTAAGTCACTTCCACCTAGTTAGCCATGACCAGCCCATACCGAAAACAAAATCCGCAATGACCTTCGGTACAAATCCATTGCAGTACAGTCATTCTCAGCGTTTTACCCTCTCAAAACCGCCGGGAACAACGCCCATCACCAAACAAGCGCCTCAAGCCACACCAAAGCGATCACGTTTTATGAGCGCAGTCAGGATCTTGGGGTGCAACAATTTCGAGTCAAGCTCTCTGAACTTAAGACCATGAACTGCACGGTTCAGCGCGCCTATGAGCGAACGTGTACCAATAGCTGAACGAATTAGGATAGAGAGAGATCCGCGCCAAGGGGGGAGTGGACTTCGGAATAAGTAAAAAAAGTGAAAATTACTAGAAATTTACAACAGAAAAGCTTAAAGTTATATTACGCCAAATATTTTTTTGACGGAGAGAAGCTCGTAGGTGGTCTCTGTCGAATTGATGTCTAGCCAGAACCCAAGCGTTGACCTCTTAATTCTTCACTCACAAGGTATGCCACTGACAACCGAGCATCTTCTCCCGACGGACTCCTGGAAAGGTGTCCTGCAGAAGTTTGGCGAT
>ERZ802824.1504-NODE-1504-length-12355-cov-29.733_pt1 | contig 12355 bp, 8 predicted proteins | sample MGYA00345650_ERZ802824 | MGnify/ENA primary metagenome ERZ802824 (study PRJEB30503, sample SAMEA104212361) | marine metagenome | biome: Westerlies Biome; feature: [SRF] surface water layer (ENVO:00010504) within the epipelagic zone...; material: water... | reverse complement strand
TTGGTGGCAGTTTGGGCGGCGCATTAATGTGGGGACAGGTGCTGGCGATTCGCGCCCAATTATGGCGATCGCAATCACAAACCCGGAAATTACAGGCGCAGCTTGCACAACAGGCGGAAAACGCCGCAGAACACAGCTTGCCGCGTCCGCCGGATGAATGACCGCCCCAAATGAATGATCGCCCCGGATAAGTGATCGCTATAGCCTACGCATCGGATGCTGACAGCGCCAAAGCGGCATACCCCATTCGCACCGCCTGTTGCGCTGGCCCAATAGACCAAATAATTTCAGACTTAAACAATTTCAGACTAAAATAATGTGGACATGATCATGGTTGATGTGAAAATTTGCGGCATATCATCACTTGCCGATTATCAGATATGCCGGTCTGCTGGTGCGCGCTGGGTCGGTATGGTGTATTATCCGGGGTCGCCGCGGCATCTCGATAGCGCCGCTCTTGCCGGGCTTGCCGATCAGATCGACCAACTTGGCGATGGCGATGGCGATGGTGGCGGCGGGCCGCAACGCGTACTGTTGAGCGTTGACCAGTCTGAGGCATCGCTGCGGCAGCTGATTGCTGCGGCGCGGCCCGATTATTTACAATTGCATGGCACGGAAACGGTTGCTTTCGCCAGCGCCATGAAAGCCGAATTTAATCTGCCCATTATCAAGATGATTCCCATCGCGACCGCGGCTGATCTGGCCAATTGTGCGGCGTGGGACAGCATTGCCGATTGGCTTATTTTTGACGCCAAAACTGATCCGGGAACACAGCCGGGTGGTACTGGCCATAGTTTTGACTGGCAGATTCTGTCGCACTATGCCGGCCATACACCATGGATGCTTGCCGGCGGTTTGACGGCTGCCACCGTCGCGGATGCGGTGCGGATCAGCGGCGCCCGGGCGGTCGATGTGTCCAGCGGTGTCGAGAGCGCGCGTGGAAAAAAAGATGAAAACAAAATTCACGCCTTTATTCAGGCAGCGCAAATAGGCTAAAACATTCAGCAGAGGTCATGTCATCCGAAACCATGTCATCCGACATCGAATCAAACAGGGTCGCAGCTAACAGCGCTTCACAAAAAAGAGACAGCTTATGAGCACCGCATCGCTAAACACCTATCGCAATCAGCCAGACGAGGCTGGACGCTTTGGCATTCACGGCGGCAGATTTGTCGCCGAAACGCTGATGCCACTCATTCTCAATGTTGAGTCTGCTTATAACGCGGCGCGGGCCGATAAGAGCTTTGCCGCCGAGCTTGCCTATTATCAAAAACATTATATCGGGCGGCCAAGCCCCCTGTATTTTGCGGAACGGCTGACATCTTATTTCGGCGGCGCAAAATTATATCTCAAACGTGATGAGCTGAATCATACCGGCGCGCATAAAATCAACAATGTTATTGGTCAGGCACTTTTGGCCAAGCGCATGGGCAAAACCAAAATTATTGCCGAAACCGGTGCTGGCCAGCATGGCGTCGCCACCGCCACCGCCTGTGCGCTGTTCGATATGGAGTGCGAAGTCTTTATGGGGGCTGAAGATGTCGAAAGACAGCGTCCCAATGTCGAGCGCATGCGGCTGCTTGGCGCAAAAATTCATCCGGTCACATCTGGCACCGGCACCTTAAAAGATGCGATGAACGAGGCTTTGCGATATTGGGTCACCAATGCCGAGACACATTTTTACATTATTGGCACGGTGGCTGGCCCGCATCCCTACCCGCAAATGGTACGCGATTTTCAGTCAGTCATCGGTATCGAGGCACGCGCACAGATTCAGGAAGCCGAAGGACGGCTGCCTGATAAAATTGTCGCTTGTATTGGCGGCGGGTCAAATGCCATGGGGCTGTTTTATCCGTTTCTGGATGATAAAGAGGTTGAAATTTTCGGTGTTGAAGCCGCGGGCAAAGGTGTCCCAAGCGGCTTGCATGCGGCATCGCTCACCGGTGGGCAACCCGGCATTCTGCATGGCAACCGCACCTATTTGCTGCAAAATGACGATGGCCAGATTACCGATGCGCATTCAATTTCGGCCGGGCTGGATTATCCCGGCATTGGGCCTGAACATTCCTGGTTGCATGACACGGGGCGGGTCAATTATGTCAGCGCCACCGATGATGAAGCGCTGGTTGCCTTTCAGCTATGCGCCCGCCAGGAAGGCATTATTCCGGCGCTCGAACCGTCGCATGCGCTGGCCTATATCAGCACCATGATTGGCGATATGCCGGCCGACCAGATTGTGATTTTAAATATGTGTGGACGTGGTGACAAAGATCTGGGCGCGGTGCTGCCGATGCTGGATAAATTGGGACGGCTATGAGCCTCGCACGCGCACCGATTCAGATCATAAACCAGCGAGCTTGATGTAAGAGGCATTCATGACAGGCCGGATAGAAACAGTATTTGCAAACGCCAAAAAAGCCAATCGCGGCACGCTGGGGGTATTTATCACCGCTGGCGATCCAGATGCCGCAACCACATCAGCCCTGCTTGATTCATTGGTTGAGGCCGGCGTCGATTTCATTGAACTTGGCATGCCATTTTCTGATCCGATGGCCGATGGCCCGGCGATTCAAGCGGCCTCTTTGCGTGCGCTTCGCGGCGGCATGACGCTGACCGGTACGCTGCAAATCGCTGCCGCCTTCCGCCAGCGTCATCCTGATGTGCCGCTGATTCTGATGGGCTATTACAACCCGATTTATATTTATGGCAATGATCGTTTCATTGCTGATGCGCTGGCAGCTGGTGTTGACGGGCTGATCATTGTCGATCTGCCGCCGGAAGAAGACAGTGAATTATGCCTGCCAGCGAAACAGGCCGGGTTGAAATTTATCCGCCTTGTGACCCCCACAAGCGATGCAAACCGCCTGCCGGCAATTTTGGCCGAAGCCAGTGGATTCATTTATTATGTATCGGTTTTGGGCATTACCGGCACGAAAAGTGCGGCGGCTAACTCAATTTCTGACGCTTATCAGCGGATTCGCGCACAGACCGACCTGCCAATCGTTGCCGGCTTTGGCATTCGCACCCCGCAACAGGCGGCCGAAGCGGCAGATCTGACCGACGGAGCGGTTGTCGGATCAGCCGTTGTTGATATTATTGCCAATAATCTGAGCGACCAGCCAGCGCATGGCGTTAACGGTGATATTGTACAAAAAGTCGCCACTTTTGTCGGCGAACTTGCCACAGCGATTCGTAAATAGGGGCATAGGATGAACTGGATTACAAACTCGGTTTTACCCAAAATCAAAGCCTGGGTGAAATCAGATGACGTGCCGGAAAATCTCTGGGTAAAATGCAGCGCCTGCAATCAGATGATTTTTCACCGTGAATTTGAGATTGCCTATAATTGCTGTTCGACATGTGGACATCATGCACCATTGGCACCGGCCAGCCGCTTTGCCATGACCTTTGATGATGGCGCTTTTGACATGATCAGCTTGCCAGCTATCGAAGATGACCCGCTGAAATTTCGTGACAGCAAAAAATATAGCGACCGGCTGCGTGACACCCGCAGCAAAACCGGGCTGAATGATGCCATCGCTGTTGCCGCCGGCAAGGTCAATGGCTATCCATGCGTCATCGCCGCATTTGACTTTCGCTTTATGGGCGGGTCGATGGGGCGCATGGTTGGCAATGGCATCATCGCTGCCGCCAACGAGGCGGTGTCGCGCAAGGCGGCTTTGATCACCGTGCCGTCAACCGGCGGCGCGCGGATGCAGGAAGGCGTGCTGTCATTGATGCAATTGCCGCGCACCATTGTCGCTGTCGATAAAGTGCGCGATGCCGGGCTTCCTTATCTTGTATTGCTGGCGCATCCGACAACAGGTGGCGTAACCGCGTCTTTTGCCATGCTTGGCGATATTCAGATTGCCGAACCCGGCGCGATTATTGGCTTTGCCGGCCGCCGGGTTATCGAAGAAACCGTTCGGGAAAAACTGCCCGAAGATTTTCAGACAGCCGAATATCTGATGGATCACGGCATGGTCGATGCGGTTGTTGCGCGGTCTGATCAAGCCGCCTATATCGGAAAAATTCTGGATTTTCTGATGGGGCCGAAAGGCACCTCAAAGGCGGCCTGATGCCATCCATCTGCGGTGCCGATTCTGCCGAACGGGCCGAAAAGGCACTTGCCCGACTGGCCGCGCTTCATCCAAAACTGATCGACCTTGGGCTCGAGCGCAGCTTTGCGCTGTTGCGCCAGCTCGGTGATCCCCAGCGGCATTTGCCACCAACCATTCATGTCGCCGGCACCAATGGCAAAGGCTCGGTCATTGCCTTTTTACGTGCCATTGCCGAAGCCTCTGGTGCCACCACACATGTTTACAGCTCGCCGCATCTATGCCGGTTTAACGAGCGCATCAGATTGGCCGGAAAGCTGATCAGCGATCACGCTCTGGCCGATCTTCTCGAAGAAGTCGAAACCGCAAACGGCACCCAGCAGGTAACCTTTTTCGAGGTTACAACGGCGGCCGCCATGCTGGCTTTTTCACGCCAGCCGGCGGATCTGCTGTGCCTTGAAACCGGGCTTGGCGGGGCATTGGATTCAACCAATGTTCTGGACGCGCCGCTGGCCACAATTATCACCCCGATTGCCCGCGATCATGAACATTTTTTAGGCACGGACATCATTGGCATTGCCGAACAAAAAGCCGGCATCATGCGGCCGGAAACGCCATGTTTCAGCGCCGGACAAACGGCCGAAGTGGCCAGCGCCCTGCAATCTTGTGCCGACAAGATTGGCGCGCCATTGATGATTGCCGGCCGCGACTTTGAGATCCGCGCCAGCGCCGATGGCGGCGGTACGCTGATCAGCCCGGAAAACCGCATTGATTTTCCGCCACCCGGGCTTGCTGGCGCGCATCAGATCGACAATGCCGGGCTGGCTTTGATGGCGCTGCAAGCCACCCGCCCCTATACCGCCGACGGCATTGCCAATGCGCGCTGGCCGGGGCGCGTCCAGCATCTTGATAATGGCGCGCTTGCCGACGCCTGGCCGCATCACCAGATCTGGCTTGATGGGGCGCATAATGCACATGGGGCACACGCCCTTGCCAACACCCTAAGCGGCATTCATGACGGCAAATGGAATGTCATTTGTGGGGCGTTAAACACCCGCGATCCAGCCGAATTTTTGGCACCGATTGCGGCATTGGCTGGCCGCGTGGCCTGTCTGACAATTCCCGATCAGGACGCCAGCCTGTCGGCTGCCGAGATGCGTGATGCGGCCACAGCGCAAGGGCTGAACGCATCCGCCGCGGCGACACTGGCGACGGCGTTTGACAGCCTCGACCCCAGCTTGCCAGTGATCATTTGCGGCTCACTCTATCTGGCAGGACATGTTTTGCTGCAAAATAAAACGCTGCCCGACTAACAGGCAGCGTTTATGTTTATCATCTGCTGTGGCGGCGCGATTAGGCGTATTGGTTGATCCAGTCCTCTAATTGCGATTTTGGCAATGCCCCCATTTTTTCGGCAACGACCTCACCATCTTTAAAAATCAGCAATGTCGGAATGCCGCGCACATTATATTTTTGCGGGGTCAGCGGATTTTCATCGATATTCAATTTTACGATTGAGATGCTGTCACCTCTATCGTTTGAAATCTCTTCCAAAGCCGGGCCAATGGCTTTACACGGGCCGCACCATTCGGCCCAAAAATCAACTAAAACAGGTGTGCCAGCTTGCAACACATCTGCTGAAAAATCACTATCGGTTGTTTTAGATGTTGCCATTGTTACCCACCCCATATCTGGTTTAACGGTGCTGCGAGATAACGACGAAAATTCGCCGGCACCGCACCGCGCAAGTTGAATTTATGGGCTGGCAAAGTGACAGTCAAGCATACCGAACAGCTTTATTTGCCCTGTCGGTCAGCAAACAACCGCTGCAACGCCTGTTGCCGCTGATCCACAGTGATATCCTCGATAAACTGGCTATGCGTCCAGACCAGCCAACAAGCGATGTCCCGGCCCTGATAGATCTGCGACAACAACGCATCATAGAGCGCCATTTGCTCTATATAGCTGTTTGGTGGCGCCCCATGCGGGCGTTGCCCGGTTTTGAAATCTGCCAGAATGATCCGATCATCACCAACATAAAGCCGGTCAATTTGTCCAGCCACACCAATCCCGTTGATGCGCCCATTGATTGGCACTTCGGCCAATGCCCGCTGTCCGAATAATGGGGCCAGTTCCGGCATCGACATGACCTTCACAACCCGCTGCAGAATGTCCGCTTTCACCGATTCGCTTAACGCATCATCCTGTCGCAGAATGGGCTGTGCCACGGCATGCCACCGCGTTTCCGGCACCGATGGCAGAATCTCCAGCAACCGATGCGCGATCCGCCCATACGCCAATCCGCTACGCCGGGTTCCGGCATCTTGGCGTGGGGCGAGCGTCGACGGGGCATGATCAAGGCCGGGCTGCGATGGCCGCAAGGGCCGGCCAGACGGCGCATCTATCGGGGCGGGGCGGGCAATCCAGTCACTGTCAGTTGACACCACAGCGCGATGCGGCGGCAACGCCGCACGATCAGCCTCGGTGGCCTCGGTTATGCGGGTGGCCGCGATCTCGAGACGCATATGCCCATCATCGGTTTCTACAACCCCTGGTAGCGTTGCCAATGCCGACCTGATCAGGGCATAATCGCTGCCATCCAGCACCCGTACCCCATGCGGTTTTTCCCAGCCGGCAACGACCAGACCTTCGCGCGCCCGGGTCAGCGCAACATATAAAAGACGGTTGGCTTCCTGCTGTTCCAGATCGCGGCTGGCGGCTTTCGCGTCCAGAATAAATTGCGGCTGGAACGCCGCCCCGGGTGGAAACCAATAGACCGCGCGGCCGTCACTGTCGCTGCCGGTCAGCTGTGGGATGCTGCGCGATTTCAGCATATCGGGCAGGATCACAATGGGTGCCTCCAGCCCCTTGGCCCCATGAATTGTCATCACCCGCACTTCACCGCTGCCGGCGCTGTCCATATCCCGTTTGATATCCCCGCCACTGCCGCGAATAGACGCCAGAAACTGTAGCAATGACATGCCATCGCCAAGCGCCATGCTTTGCGCCAGACCAAGAAAATGATCGAGCGATTCATGCACCGCATGGCCGAGCCGCCGGATAAAATTTTGCCGCCCCCCATTCACCAGAACATAGCTATAAAAGCCAAACACCGACTCGCCATCTGCAACCATTCGCCATTGCGCCATCTGGTCGGCAACAGCGCCGAATTTGTCATCACCGCCCCGATGCGCCATCAAAGCGGCATATAAACTGGCATCACCACGCGCATAGGCAAGCCGGTATAAATCATCATCATCAAGCCCGCAGAGCGGCGATTTCAATACAGAGGCAAGCTGCAAATCATCCTCGGGCAGCATCATCACATCGCCAAGCGCCAATAAATCCTGAATTTCGATCTGTTCTTCCAGCCGCATCCGGTCAGCCCCGGCCACCGGAATGCCGTTATGCTGTAATGCTTTGAGTATTTGCTCAAAAAATGCGCCGCGTTTACGCAACAGAATCAATATATCACCAGCCCCGACGGGTTTGCCCGAAGACAGGGTTTTGCTGCCAATCCATGCTTTTAGCTTGTCGGCAAGCTGCTGTGCGGCTTTTGTTTCTGCGGCATTGGCGCTGGCCATAACAGGCGCACCAAACATCTGATCCGGCGCGCCTTCCGCATCACCCGAAACCACCGGCCAGATTTCAACAAACCCGTCAAGATCGTCACGCGCCACCTGATGCGGGGTAAAATCTTCAATGCCGCTGCGCTCGGGGATCAGCGCATTGACAAGCTGTAAGATCGGCTGGCTTGACCGAAACGACACTGACAATGCGACATCGCGAAATTCTTTTTCCGCCTCGGCGGCGCGTTTTGCCAGCGACATGCGGTTATCGCCCATGACCCGCGGGTCGGCACCCTGAAAGGAATAAATCGACTGTTTAAAATCGCCAACCGCAAACATGCTGCGATCCGGCAGATTTTGCGATGCGTCGGCACGGCGTTGTGACCCGTGGTAATCAGCCCCCTCTCCGGCAAAAAAATCATCCATCAGCCGGCGTAACAGCTGCCATTGTTGCGGGCTTGTGTCCTGTGCCTCGTCGATCAATATATGCTGGATGCCATTATCCAGTTTCCACGCCACCCATTGCGCCGCATCGCTTTGACCCAACAGCTGATTGGTGCGGTTAATCAGGTCATTATAATCAAGCACCCCGCGCACCGCCTTGAGCCGTTCATATTCGCGCCAGAACGCCACCCCATAGCGATAAAGCGCCACCGTCATCTGTTTGCAAATTTGCGCCTTTTCACCACAAAGCAGCGGCTCAATACAGTCAATAACAGCCTGTTGTATGGCCACCGCGTCAGGCAAGGTTTTGCGGATACCCGCATTTGACAGCGACCGTTCGGCCAGCGGCCCGTTCGCCGAAAACAACGCATCGACAAGAAAAGACAGTTTTTGAATGCGGTCATCAGGCGTCTGTGCCAGCCACACATCCATCAACGCCCCCCGGCGTATATGCCGGTCGACATCCGAGGCTTGCAGAACCGCCGCCACCATGCGCAAGGCGTCATCATCAATGCGCGCAACCGTCACCCGCTTTTGACTTTCCGCATCATCCGCATCACCGATATGCAACGCATCTTCAAAATGTTCGATGATTTTGCTGATGATATTGGGGTCGGCCAGACGGGTTTCGCGGTCGAGAAATGCCTGCAAAATTTTGTCAGCGCGATCCTCATTCGCCGTTGCCGCAATGATCTGCACCGCTGCCATCAATTCTGCATCAGCCGACGCCATGATGCCATTGCGCGCCAACAGCTTTAGCCGCGCCTGTTCATCATCATCGGCCAGACGCGCATGCGGGGCGATACCCGCCTCAATCGGGAATCTGTGCAAAATTGTCTGGCAAAATGAATGAACCGTCTCGACCCGTGGCCCGTTATCATTATCCAGAATTTCGGCAAACAGGCTGCGGGCGCGCTGCAACATATCCTGACGCGGCGTATCTATACCCATATCTTTTAGGTCGTCAGCCAGTTTCTGCGCGCTGATAATCGTCCAGTCACCAAGCCGCTTATTAATACGATTACGCATTTCAGCGGCGGCGGCACGCGTATAGGTGACACATAAAATGCTGTCAGCCGGCGCCCCGGCAAGCAGCAGCCGCAACACCCGGTCAGTCAACAGCTTGGTTTTGCCGGTGCCGGCATTGGCCGACACAAATACCGATGCGACGGGATCAGATGCACGCGCCTGCGCCGCGCTGGCATGATGTATCAGATTAGTCATCATCAGCCTCAATCTGCCATTCACGGCATCGCGCCAGATGTTTGTAAGGGCGAAATGGTGGCACCCGGGTTGGCACCGGTTCAGACAAATAACAGGTTGACGGGTCGTCATAGGCGGCGACAAGCAATTCAAGATCCTGCCGCATTTTTACCGGGTCAAAACCATCTTTGCGGACAGGCTTAATGCTGCCAGGCCGGACGCAGCTGCCTGACAACCGCCAATATTCCAGCCGCGATACATCGCCAGCCGGTGCCTGATCAAATCCGCCTTCGGCCGCAATCAGCGCCTCTACCGATAATTGGTTACGCGCCCCTTCAGCCACCATTGTTGCCGACGGCACCACGCCGGTTTTATAATCGACGATGCACCAGCTTGCGTCCTCATGATGTTCCAGACGATCGGCTTTTGCGGTCAAAGTGACCAGACCTTGCGGCCCGGCAAGATCAACCGACCCGCTAATTTCCGAATAAATCTGGCGCAGCCCTGCCTGTCGGCGGCGGCCTTCTTCCTCGGCGATCCATGCCGCGATAATTTCAAAGCGCGGCCACCAGAAATAACGCACCGATGGGTGCTGCATATGTTCCGCAAACACATCACGGCCGATATGCACAAGCTGTGACAAGGCATCATCCGGCACATCATGCTTGTCAAATTTTTCGGCAAATTGCGCCAAAGCCGCATGCACCAGATTACCGCGCAAGGCCGCATCCGGCGACAGATCAATCGGATCAAGCGGTTTCAACCGCAAAACCCGCTTTGCATAAATGGCATAGGGATCGGTCACCCACAGATCAATTTCGGTTGCCGAAAACCGTCTTGGCCGCGCCGCCAGCGGTGGACAAGGACGCGGCCGGGTGGCCGGCACCGGCGTGATGTCGGGGTGCAAATGATCAAGCCAGACATGTTCTTTTTGTCCTGTATCAATGCTATCAGCAAGGCCGATTGCAGCCAACACAACCTCAAGCCGTTGCAACCAGCGGCTCTTGATCGTCGCGGTGTTATTTTCTTTGGCGGCGCGGGTGACCACCACCTCATCCGCGCATAGCGCCATATAGACGTCATGCGCACTCAGCCCGGTACGCCAATTATGTGGTGGCAGCCCGACAGCTTTGCGCATCGCGCTATTCATCCAAGGATCAGCAGCCGGACGCGGCGGCCAGTTGCCTTCATTAAAGCCGGCAATAATCAACCGGTCAGCCGATTGCATCCGCGCTTCAACAGCCCCCAAAATAGCCAAACGCGGATGCGGTGACCCATGCGGATGCACCGTTTCTGTCTCAAAAATCTGTTGCAATATCTGTGGCAGATCGGCCGCTTCAATGGCGCAATCCCGACCGTCAATTTCAATATCCGCCAATAGCCGCGCCGCCAGTTTCCCATCAACCCCGTCCCACAGCCGCATCGCGCCCTGCCCGCGATCCGGCTGATCTGCGGTACTGTCTATCATTTCTGCTGCCATCACCTCTGCTGCGAGCAATTCAGCTGACTCGGCAAGCGCCGCCACCATGCTTGCCAATGTCGGTTGAGGTGCCGCCCATGCCGCCAACACAGGCGCAAGTGGCACGGCGATTTGCTGTTGAACAAAGGCTTTGAGTTCCGCCGTCGGGGCCGCCGCCAGCAATCCGTCAATGCCCGGGATGGCTGGCCGCGCGCCGCGTAATACCGCCAGCTCCAGCTGTGCCACCTGTTGCTGGAAATCGCGCTGCTTCACGCCGCCAGCGGCATAGGGGTGTTTGAGCATGGCCAGCAGCGATAGCGGCGCCAGATCTTCAGCCACCGCATTTGCCAGCAATTGCAGGAACCGCCCGGTTGGGGTCACCGCCAATGGTCGGCCTGCCGAATCTTCAATGGTGATCTGCCAGCGTTGCAATTCGGCGATGACCAGTTCGGCAAGCTGGCGATCCGGGGTGATCAGCGCCGCGGTTTTTTCCGGTGTTTCCAGAACCTCGCGCAAGCAAAGCGCGATCAGGCTGGCTTCTTCGCGGCGATCACGCGCTGTCAGAATTTTTAGCCCGGCCAGCGCATCGCGCCCCGGCAAGCTGGCGGCATCCCCAAGCCGCTGCCACGCCGCGGTAACCGCCGCCGGACGAAACATTTCCCGCATCAAATAGTGCCGCGCCTGCTGTGTCGCTGACGCCACCGGCAGCGTCGGCCAATCTGCGACATCATCCGGGCTGATGGCCAACACATCGAGCAAAGCTGCCAGCGCATGTTGCGGGTGGTTGCTATCGCTGGCCATATCGCTCCACAGATCACCAGCACCGCGATCAAGACCCGGCAGCACCACATGCCCATTTGGCAAAGCAGCAACCGTTGCAATTAAATCACGCGTGGCATTTATGCTGCCGGTCGAGCCGGCGACAAGAATAAGATTATCGGGTTGCAGCTGTTGCCAGCGTTGCGCCTGCCAGCGGATCAACCTGTTGCGCCGATCCACCGCGTCCATCGACCCTTCATCCGCCAGAATAGCCGGCCAGCGTTCAATCAAAATTGTAAGCAGGCCCAGAATATCCTGCCAATGCGCAGAAAAAGCATCGGGCAGTAAATCACGCAATGCCGAAACAGTCGCATCGGCATTATAGAGCTGGTCCAGAAGCTGCGCCAGTGAGTCGGCAAGCAGCATGGCCTGAGGCTGGGTCGGATAATGCTCGCCCAGCCGGAAATGCCGCAATAATTTTGCCAGAAGAAACCGCCGCCGCATGCTGCTAATCGCTGGTGGCAAATCCGGCGCGGTTTCATCCAAAAGCGCATCTATCGGATCACCCTGGCTTGTCTCATCGCCAATATCGCCAATCGGCACCATCCGCGGCAAAAGCATGGTCTGGCCATTGCTGACCGACAAAAATGCAGCTTGCAGCGCCTGTCCGCTACGGCGTGACGGCACCAGAACCAGCGCCCGCGCCAGCTGTTCGGGGGTTTTGGCCATACCCATTAACCCCTGCGCCAGCTGTTCGGCAAATGGCAGGCCAGCATCGATGCTATAAACGGATGCGGAAGACATCAGCGCAGTATAATAGCAAAGCCAAACGAACGCGAGAGGGCTTGATCACGAAAATCCAG
>ERZ802824.1501-NODE-1501-length-12362-cov-17.3922_pt1 | contig 12362 bp, 18 predicted proteins | sample MGYA00345650_ERZ802824 | MGnify/ENA primary metagenome ERZ802824 (study PRJEB30503, sample SAMEA104212361) | marine metagenome | biome: Westerlies Biome; feature: [SRF] surface water layer (ENVO:00010504) within the epipelagic zone...; material: water... | reverse complement strand
TGAAACGCATCAGCGGCGACGATATTTGGGGGGTAGCCCCCTGAGAAAATAGCTCAATGCCAGGTAAAACATTCCAAACGAAGAAAGCCACCCCTTGGAGGGGTGGCTTTTTTTGTGCCTTATTTTCTTTGCACGCTAGTTTGGAGTAATGGTGCAAATGTGATCTGATGGCCAAACGGCTGCTTCTGCGCCGAATCGTGCGTTCGCTTTGGTTGGCTTATCAACGCTGGGCAGGAAGTGATTGTATTGATCTCAGTGCTGCTTTTGCCTATTACACACTGCAATCGATTTTCCCAATTCTGCTGATTTCTTTGTCCCTCGCTTCATTCTTGTTGGGTAGGCAGGATAATCTCGATCAGCAGATCATCTTTTACGCCAGTGGTGCTTTGCCACCGCCTGCTGTTTCAATCGTGAGGCAAACGTTGAATCAGCTTGTTCAGCAGGGCTTTGGTGCTGGACTTCTCGGTGCAGCAGTCCTGCTTATCACTGCGGGTAACGTTTACCTCACTCTGCAGCGTGGCGCTGATCGTCTTTGGAGGGATGTGCTTCGCCCTCTGCCAGAGTCCATGCCCTTTGGCGCACAAGCTTTTCAGTTTGTACGGGTACGAATTGAGGCCTTCTTTATTGTGATCCTGATCGGTCTTCTGATTGTTGCTGATCAAATTAGTGTCAATTTGCGGATGATTCCTGCTGGTGTAGTGCAGGATTTTCAGCAATCTCTGCCCTGGCTCGGGGATTTCCTTGATGCGCTTCCTTTGCTCCAGGTTGGACGTGTGTTGTTCTCTTTTGTTGGGTTTTCATCGATGGCTCTGCTTTTGCAGGCGCTTCTCCCAAGTCGTCGCGTGCCATTTATCCCTTTAATTCCAGGATCTTTGCTGATTGGTTTTTTGCTTACAACTTTGAATTTAGCGGTGAGTCGAAGCATTCTTTCTCTGGGTGCTCGCTTTCAAGCCTATGGTGTTATTGGTGGCGTCCTAGTGCTCACATTGTGGGTGTATATGGTTGGTGTTGTGATCTATTTTGGTCAGTGCTGGAGTGTTGAGCTCGCTTTGATGAGGCAGAAGCAGTGTGGAGATCCGCTTGCTTCTCGTGTCCATTGATCAGCGAATCAAGTAATTATGGATTGTGTTCGTTCATGTGAGGCTGTGGATGGGTCGTGTTCCTCCTCTTGTCTGGCTGCTTGCTTTGCTGTTGTTGCTGCCCACGACGGCTGGACGCGCTTTGGTCGGGATTTTTGGCGGAGCTGCTCTTCTGCTGCTGACGCTCTCTCTGGTTTTGGGAGGTCTCGGTTGGTTGGGTTGGAAACGGATGAAAAGCCAGTTCAAGGTCTGTGGCAATTGCGGTACGACCAATCTCGGCTCGGCGTCGGTTTGCGCAGCCTGTGGTTCTGCTTTGGATATGGGTTCTCAACCATCGGCAAGCAGTTCCTTTGATGCTGATGCCACACCCGCGAGTTCGGCGACCATCGATGTCAGCGCTGAGGACGTGGAGTCATGAATAGGCAGTGAATACTTGTGAGTACGTCTTCTAGGGGTTTGATTTCGTATCGGCATTCAATGCAAGTTCATTCAGCTTTCGTTCGCGCAGATAGAGAAATAGTGGGCCACCGCAGGCAAAAGAAATGGTGACACATGCAAGGAGTGTGAATTGCCAACCTTTGACATCCAGGCGTCGGCCCTCTACAACGATCCAGATCGTGAACGCGCTTGCGGCCACCAAGAGATCACGGCTGAGTGAGCGTGAAGCGGCTGTGAGATTGGCATCTGAGATGAAGCCTGCGAGATCGAAACCACCCGTTGAACTGGATTGAATGAATTCAATGTTCGCTTGCCAGGGAAGAATGCCACCGAGAACAGCAAGCAGCAGGTAGATCCATGGCAACGCTTTAGGCACGAGGTGGATTCTCCGTTAATTCACGTTCCAGCGTATCGGGGTTGAGTTGGGCAACGCTCTGTTCGATCTTGTTCAGCAGTTCTTCGCATCGGTTCAGATAGATCTCGGCCCGTTGATGGCCTCCTTGCAGTTCAGCTAAGGGGATTGAATCATCCTGGAGTTTCGTCAACAGCAGATCCAGTGCTTGGAGCGACTCCTCATAGCTGAGAGATTCTGCATCCTCCCGCCACTGGCGCTGGGTGTCATTGCCTTTCGGTTTCGTTGGACGCGGCATCGGGATGCTTGGGTGCTGTTGTGGTGCTTTCTGCAGTTTGAGAGGACTCAGGGTCTGGACCTGACTTCTACTGTGCTGACGTCGATCTCTCCGTCGCTGAGGTGAATCACCAGTGGCTGAGATGGACTGGCTTCGGCAACGGATTGAAGCAGGCGCCCCTCGCTGTCGGTGACCGTGGCGAATCCACGGGCCAGCCATCGTTCAGGGGACAGGGCCTGCAGCAGCAGTCTGCGTTGGTCCAGACGATCACGGCGATCTGCGACGACTGCTATTGGATCAAAGCGCGTTAAAGACATCCGTCTCTGTGCCAGCCTTTCCTGCTCTCTGTTCAGTCTCCAGGTCTGATACTGAACCAGCTGAGTTCGGCATTGATTGAGGTACTGAAGTGCCGCGTTCCGGTTGGGAAGAAGAGTCACAATCGCTGCGGTCGGCGTAGCAGCTCTGAAATCGGCCACAAGATCCGCAACTGTTAGATCGTCTTCATGGCCTAAACCTGTCACCACCGGGACTGGGTACTGCGCCAACGTTCTGCAAAGCGCTTCATCGTCGAAGACCATCAGATCCTCGCGACTCCCTCCCCCTCGCGCCAGAACGATGGCATTCACATGCAATGCCTCGATTTGATCGGCCAGTCGTTCGAGTACAGCGCAGATCCGTGGTCCTACCTCGCCTTGGACGGGGATTGGAATCACGAGGAGCTCGGTCAGCGGCCAGCGTTCCCGCGCCGTGCGCAACATGTCGGCGAGAGCTGAACTCGGAACGCTCGTGAGGAGTGCGATCCGCTCGGGTGCAGGTGGAAGGGCCCTCCGCCTCGAGGGATTGATCAATCCTTCTTTGCTGAGAACCGCTTTAACCGCTTCAAAGCGGCGCTCGATCGTGCTTCTGCTGGGACGCAGGTCGATCGCCTGAATGGCAAGGCTTGCTCGAGTGGCCCAAAAGTTCAGTTTCCCCACCACCGTGACGCCTTCGCCCTCAGCGGGCACGAAGTTCAACTGCTGCAGCCTTGAAGCCCAGCAGACAACAGTGATGCTGGCGTTTCCGTCGCTGAGCGTTAGCCAGAGATGCCCTTTCTTGATCTGCGGACGCAGGGCGCTGCCGTGCACCAGAAACCTTGGAGCAAACCCTCGTTCGAGAAGGGCTCCGACGGAGGCATTTAACTCCTGTACGGAGTAGCTGGGAATGGAGTCAGCGTTCAAGGCGTCGGTAGGCGAACCCCCAGTACAAGCAGATGGCACTGGACAACACACTGACGACTTGCCCCCAAGGCCGGTTCAGTTGAGTGAGGGCTATGGCAAGAATCACCAATCCACTACTGAGCAACCTCGCACCATCGCGGCGGTTCTTGGCAAAAAAAGTAGGCAATTGACTCACAATGCGGCTTTCACTCTCGCGTAGAGCGCTTGTCACAAAAAAACCCACCGGTGACCGGTGGGTAATACAACGGATTGGTGCTTGATGCCGAAATCAGCCGAGGCCGATCTGGGACAGGATGCCCTGGCCGGTGAGCAGTTCGGTGCCAAGGCCGATCACGAAACCGAGCATGGCCAGACGGCCATTCCAGGTTTCAGCAAAGTTGACGAAGCCGAAGCGGGGTTGCGCGGAGTCAGACATGGTGGAAGGTTCCTAACGGGTCCAATGTAACAAAGGGTTGACTTTTATTGACTGTCGTTACGGCGACATCACGGGGCTTTTTTAGTTCTGCGTGTTGCGACGGCCTCCGCCGGAGATTCAGGCCAGGGATGCTTGGGGTACCGGCCGCGCATCTCCTTGCGAACGTCGTGATAGCTGCCTTCCCAGAATCCCCGTAGATCCCTCGTGCGCTGCAAAGGACGGCCCGCCGGGGAGAGCAGTTCCAGGGTGATCGGAAGGTTGCCGTTCAATAGGTGAGGACTGTCTGTGCAGCCGAACATCTCCTGAAGCTTCACGGCGAGAACGACCCCATCCTCTTCGTAGGTCAATGCCGCATCGCGCCCACTGGGGATGCGAATTGTTGTAGGCAGCAATGCATCCAGTTTGCGCCGAAAGTTCCACGCAACGTCTCCCCAAAGCGCTTCAATCAGGCTCGCTTCATCCAGCGCCCCCCAGCGGCGGGATCCCAGGCTTGCTTCTCTAAGCCAAAGCTCAGGATGATTCTGGAGGAAGGACCTCTCACGGCATGGCCAAGGTGTACCGATGCGCTGGTGGGCCAGCTGAAGCCGTCGGCGAAGTTGCTCGCTGTGTTGACTCCAAGGCAAGAGCGCTAGCCCCTCACGCCTGAGCTGTTCGAGTAAGACAGCACTGATGGCATCGGCCGAAGGGTTAGACCAAGGCTGACTCTTCAGCTCTAGAGCGCCGAGAGAGAGAACCCGCTCCGCGCGGATTTTCTGTTGTCGGTCGTCCCAGTCGACGTCTTCCCGCCACTGCCCTTCGGATTCAGCGACGCTTTCAAGCCAGCTCCTGGGCATGGGGATGGCCAGGCGGATCCGTGCGTCGCGACCACTGAGATCGAGCTGAGCCACAGCGAGCGCTTCGGCATGGATCAATGGGTCGTGTTCTGGAAGCGTTGCTCCTCGTCCTTGCCTCAGCAGAAACTGTCCCGGGCGTTGGTCGCGGGCTAGAGCGAGCCATTCGGGGAAAGCCTTGGCGACCAGGTGTCCAGCCATCACGTCCCATGATTCCCGCGGTTTTGTGCCGCAGGGGATCTCAGTGAGCCCTGCCAGCTGCTGTTGCCATTGCTGGCTCTGCTGAAGGATCGTCCCAGAACTGGTTGTCCCATCTCGTCGCCCCGATTGCCGAAGCAACTGAAGTCTGCGGAGGAGGTCGCACCCCTCAGAACGGGCGCCAGGGAGGTCTCGTTCGCTCAGAAGTGCCGCGAGATCACAGCCAAGTCGCTCCAGTCCCAAGCGACGAGCTTCAACCATCATCAGTCCCAGCCTGGGATGAACGCCGAACATCGCCACGTGATGCCCTCCCTTCGTGATCTGTCCTTCTGAATCGATGAGACCGAGCTGCTGCAGTTGCTGACGCCCTTCAAGAAAGAGGGCTTGTGGAGGTGGCTCCAGCCATGCCAGCTCCTGCCCTAAGCCCGCTCCCCAGCGGGCGAGATCGAGCAGAGTCGGTTGTGGATCAGCCCGTTGGAGTTCTGGTAGATCCTGCAGAGGGCGACGCTGTTGTTCTGCAGGAGACCACAGGCGGACGCAGCGCCCAGGCGCCTGTCGGCCGGCACGCCCCCGTCGTTGATCAGCGCTGGCTTGACTTGCAGGAACCGTCTCCAGGCCCTCCATGCCGGTACCCGGGTCAAACCGTGTGTGCCGGCTCAGGCCGGCGTCGATCACCAGTCGAACGCCGTCCAGGGTGAGTGAACTTTCAGCGATCGATGTGGCGAGCACCACACGGCCATCCCATTCGTGATTGCAGGGCTGCAGTGCGTAAGCCTGCTGGTTCAGGGACAGCAGGCCGTGAAGAGGAACGGTCTCCCAGGTTTTCAGCCGGTTTGAGCTTCTGATCTGTCTGAGGCAGCGCTCGATCTCCTTGATGCCCGGCAGAAATACCAGAACAACCGGCGGATGGGGGCTGATCAGTCGTTCGTTTTCGAGATACGGAAGCTCCGTCTCAAGCGCGCGGAACACATGTTGTTCAAGGGGCTCCTGGTGGCGCCGTGGACAGTGGAGGGTGTCCACGGGAAAGGCCCGTCCATCGCTGCGCAGGGTCCTGGCCCCGCCCAGCTGTCGGCTGAGATCGCCCAGCTGAAGTGTGGCTGACATCAGCAGCACCCTCAGATCCGGCCTGAGCAGCTCCCTGGCCTCTCGCAGCAGTGCTAAGGCAACGTCGCTGTCGCGACGGCGTTCATGAAACTCATCGAAGATCACACAGGCCACCCCGGGGAGGTCGGGTTGTGCCTGAAGCCTGCGCAGGAATAAGCCATCGGTGATGGCTTCAATGCGGGTCTTTGAGGACCTCCTTTGTTCGTTGCGTACCGAGTACCCCACCCGTTCGCCGATAGGTTCGCCGAGAGAGTGCGCCAGACGTGCTGCTGCTGCCCGCGCTGCCAGTCGCCTGGGCTCGATCAGCAGAACCCTGCCTTCAATGCACTGTTTGCCGGCAAGCTCGCCCAGCAGCGCCAGCGGAACCCGGGTCGTTTTTCCGGCACCAGGCGGAGCTTGCAGGATCACAGTGGCACCTGGGATCAGCAAAGACTGCAGCTCCGGCAGCAGGGGATCAATGGGGAAGGGACCCGTCAGGGGCTGCTCCCGTTAGCTGAGTAGCTCAAGAACTCCCAGTAGGAGCAGGCTGCTGAGCGCTCCCATGGCTGCGAGGAGGCGGACAAGCGGTGCGAAGCGAAAACGGAGTGTGGCCATGAAGAAAACCTTAAAGGCCGGAGTGACTCTGTTCTAGTCCGGCTCGTCTTTGTGCACCACCTCCGGTTTGCAGGGCTTCACAGATGCGCGTCTGATCAACGCACGTGTCTGGCGCCATCAACAGGGTGGTACTCCTCGCCTGTGAGCTCCTCGTACACGATGGCTGGAAGTCCCGTTTCGAACATGGTCTGGAGGGCTTCCTTCAGATAAGGGTTCCAGCCACCGGTGCTTACCTGCCCATGCCGCACCGTCCAGTCCCATGTCCCCTGAAGATCTCTCGGGATGCGCCCTTCACGATCTCTTCGGGCCACGAGGTCGAGCGATTCCACAAGACCAACCTGCACAGGCTCCTTGCCGTAGGCGGGCGTCAGGCTCAGTTCCAGGCGCACGGGATCTTCCTTGAGAAGGCGAAGCCGGAAACGCGGCGGCAATTTCACGGATTTGATCACTGCAGCAACGATCCGTGTTCTTTGGTCCACCAGGCAGTTCCCCCTACGAGTCCGAGACGAGCTGTCATGCAGCTCATTCGTCCAACTTATTCACCGGAGCGATCAGCAGGTTCTCCCTCGTCGTCGTCGCTGAAACGAACCGTCAGCAGATTTTCCTCGGTCAGGCGGCCTTCGCCATCCAGTAGCTCGGGATGGATGGTCACCTTTCCAGTCCGATCATTGCGACTTGCAGACGCATTCAGCGGTCGACCTGCAGCACTGAAGCCCCGACCCATCACCTTGAACGCCTGCCAGAGCAGGGCCAGGAAGATCAGCCCGTAGAGGAGAGGAAAAAGACTACTCAACATGACGTAAGCCTGAATGGGGGTTGGGCGCAAACCTCCGTCCTCCATCATCGCTTCTGCTGGGGGGAAGCGGCATCGATTCCTTGGCATCGGTCGCATCCGGTCATGGAACGGTCGGGCTTCCCCTCTGTTCTCTCCCAGGATTGCTTCCTACGGTCTGATGCAAGATTCAACGCCTCTTCGCCCATGGCTGTGGCCGTTCCCTCCGCTCCTCGGATTTCGGCGCGACGTGTCCGTCACAAACGTGGGTTGATTCCACTCGTTGTGACGGCGTCTCTGTTTGGTCCCTTGATCGCTCCATGGACGCCCAGGCATGCCAAGGCCGTCCCAGCGCCTTCGTCTGTGCTGTCGTCGCAATCCTTTGTTGCTGGTGCAGTGGCTCGAAGCGGCCCTGCTGTCGTCACACTCGAAACGCAACGCACGGTGAGGACATCAACAGGCAATGGAATGCCACAGGGGCTGCTGGTGGACCCCTTCTTTCAACGGTTTTTCGGTCTGCAGGCTCAGCCGGCTCCCCGCTCCCGTGTTGAGCGGGGCCAGGGAAGTGGTGTGATCTTTGATGCCCAGGGCCTTGTCCTCACGAATGCCCACGTCGTGGAAAACACCGACCAGGTGATGGTGGGACTTCCGGATGGTCGTCGTGTGTCCGGTCAGGTTGTGGGGCAGGATTCCGTGACGGACCTGGCCGTGGTGAAACTGGAGGGTGGAAGCAGCTGGCCAACGGCTCCTCTCGGGGATTCCGATCGGCTCCGTGTTGGGGATTGGGCGATTGCTGTCGGCAATCCTTTCGGTCTCGAGAACACGGTCACACTGGGAATTGTGAGCAACCTGAATCGCAATGTGTCCCAGCTGGGAATTCAGGGCAAACGTTTGGATTTGATCCAAACCGATGCAGCCATTAATCCAGGCAATTCAGGTGGCCCTCTTCTCAATGCCAGTGGAGAGGTGGTGGGCATCAACACACTTGTGCGCTCAGGTCCGGGCGCTGGGCTTGGATTCGCGATCCCGATCAACCGTGCGAAGACCATCGCCATGCAGCTCGTCGAGCAGGGGCGAGCCAGTCATCCGATGGTCGGGATTGGTCTCTCCTCAATCCCTGCATCCGCTCCTGGAGGGATAGCACCTCCAGGAGCCGTGGTGCGTTCCGTCGTGCCAGGTGGTCCGGCCGCTCAGGGGGGGCTGCAGGTCAATGATGTGATTGTGGCTGTGGCAGGTGCTGTTGTGAAGAACCCTGCGGAGGTGGTGACAGCGATTGACCGTAGTGGCGTAGGGCGACCTCTGGAGCTTCGTGTTGAGCGTCAGGGTCGATCAGTTCCCATCACGGTGACGCCGGTGGACATGCGCGCACTGAAGATGCGCTGATCATTCCTCATCAGCATCACGCAGCTGCTCGACACAGCGCGTGATGCATTCGCCGTCGTCCAGATTGCATGTGGTGATGCATTCGAAATAGGTCTCAACCGCATCCCAGGTCTGCTCATGGTCTGCTCCATTGGCTCGGTTCTGGTTGAGGCCTGAGGGCAGGGTTCCTGGGTGTGTCATCAGCTGCCGGGATCAGTAATGTCAGCTTATGCACACGTTTTGGGTGGGTAAAGGGAAATGAGTCTTCCTTCCTAGCGGTTCATGAAGTTTCGTCTTGCTGTGTCGAATTGCTGCGTTAGGCCGCCTTTTTGCGACGGCTTTCGCGCTCTTTTTGCTTGTTGCGTTTGGCTTGGCGTTTGGCCTCCTGCTGCGCCTTCAGCAGTGCTTCGCCGGCAGCTTGACGCTCTTCCTTTTTTTTCTCGAGGTAGTAGGTGTAATCACCGCGATAGAGCACCAGCTCTCCGTCGCGTAGTTCAACGATCCGGTTGGCAACACGGGAGATGAAATAACGATCGTGCGACACGAGCAGGGCAGCCCCTTCGTAAGCACAGAGTGCGTCCTCCAGCATCTGCTTGGCCGGAATGTCGAGGTGGTTGGTCGGCTCATCGAGCACCAGCAGATTGCAGGGGCTCAGGAGCATCAGGGCCAGTGCCAGGCGTGCTTTTTCGCCGCCGCTGAGCTGTCCAACTTCTTTAAAGACGCTGTCATTGCTGAAACAGAAGCTTCCCAAAAGGGAGCGCACCTGGGTTTGCGTCCAGTCCGGCACGGCTTCGAACATGGTGTCGATCACTGTTTTTCCGAGATCCAGTGCTTCTGCCTGGTTCTGTTCGAAATAGCTCGCCACGATGTTGTGTTCGCCAAGGGTTGCTGACCCCTCATCCGGCGTTTCCAGCCCCATCACCAGACGCAGCAGGGTGGATTTGCCAGCGCCGTTTGGGCCGACGAAGGCGATCCGATCTCCGCGCTCCACTTCAAGTTCAGCGCCCAGGAAAAGGATCTTGTCTCCATAGCTATGGGTGAGGTTGTCGATCAGGGCAACCTGCGCTCCGGATCGGGGCGCGGGGGGAAAGCGGAAGCTTGGCCCCGCCACCGATTCGATCGGTGCCTCCACGCGATCCACCTTCTCGAGCTGCTTTTCCCGGCTTTTGGCTTGGGTGCTGCGGGTTGCGCTGGCTCGGAAGCGGTCGATGTAGGCCTGCTGCGCAGCGATGTCCTTCTGCTGGCGCTCAAATGCGGCTTGCGTGGCCTCCTGCTCCAGCGTCTTCTGCTCGAGGTGAGCTGTGTAGTTCCCCAGGTACGCCCGGGAGATTCCCCGTTCGGTTGAAACGATCTGATTGCAGACCTTGTCAAGGAAGGCTCTGTCGTGACTGATGACTACCAGTGCGGCGGTTTGTGTCTGGAGGTAGTCCTCAAGCCATTGAATGGTTTCGACATCCAGGTGATTGGTGGGCTCGTCGAGAAGCAGCAGATCCGGGTCCTGGAGAAGGATCTTGCCGAGGGCGATGCGCATCTGCCAGCCCCCTGAATAGTCCTTCACTTGCCGTTCGGCCCCTTCAGCTGTGAAGCCGATGGTGGGAAGGAGTTTGTCGATCCGTGCATCCAGCTCGTAGCCATGCAGGGATTCGAATCGGGTCTGCAGGGCTCCAAGGCGGTGGATAAGCCGGTCGAGATGGTCTGGATCGGCAGCGGCCTGCTCCGACCCCATGGCCAGCTCCACCTGCTTCTGCTCAGTCAGCACCTCCGCCGCTTCGCCAAAGGCCTGGAATAGCTCTTCACGAACCGTGCGCTCAAGGTCCACATCGAATTCCTGCTGAAGAAAAGCGATCCGGGGTTCTCCTTGACGAACGATCTGGCCGCTACTGGGCTCTTCTAGACCGGCGATCAGTCTCATTTGTGTGGATTTTCCCGCGCCGTTCACGCCGACAAGGCCAATGCGGTCGCCGTCTTTCACCTCCCAGGTCACATCCCGGAGCACCTCTCCTGTCGGATAAATCTTGCTGACGCGCTCAAGTCGCAGCACAGGGGGCGAAGGCAGATGCCTTCATCATCCCGTGCCGGGGTGAGGGCAGACTGGGGATCGATGAGGCGGCGCTGATGCGGAGGCTTGAGCAGTTCGCAGCTCTTGTGGTCGCGGCAGGACTTGCGCTGGTGAGTTATTGGTTGTTCTTCAGCTGGGCTGGAGGTGGGGGAACTCGGGAACGTCGAGTGGATCCTCCTCGGTCGCCTCAGGCTGAAGAGCGGGTCAGAGCCCCCCTCTCGCTTTGATCAACCATTGCTTGCTCAGGTCGTCATCGAGATTGTTGATATGAGCCTTCACCTCGTCGGCCGTGACGGGAAGCTCTAGTTGCTCGCCGATTGCGCAGATGGCATCAATGGCGCCACCAGGATTCTGTAGTGCCTGGCGAAAGAGAGAACGGGTGAGTTCTTGGTCACCTTCGATTCGTTTGTAGAGCGCGGCTGCGTTGCCCATGACACACCCATGACTGACCCAACCCTATTCACGACTCGTGAATCAGTCCTGAACACGCAAGACCTAAATCAGACCTGAATCAGGCGGCTTGGTCGAGATCCGCCTCCTTCAGACCTGCTGCTGAGGCGTCTTCCATGCTCCGCGCATCCATGCAGAGAACTTTGCGCAGCTGGGCATAGTTTGCGGCTTGGGATGGACGTCCTTCCTGAACAGCGCTGTATTCGGCGCGTTGGAGGACATGGTGTAGGTGGGTCAGTAAGTACGTGCTGATCACAGCAGACACCAAGACGTCACTGTTCTCGTTGGTGCGACGGGTCCGGCGCGCACCGCTGGTTCGCCTGGCGCGAGGCGTCGTCTGACGGGTGCTGGTGGCCTGGCTGGTGGAACGGGGCATGGCAGTCCTGGCTGAACGTCGAGATGGGAGTTCTGATGAATGAACCGTGTGTCAGGGGTCGGATCGATGACCACATCATAGTGATGGATACTATCCTTGCGCATCTCTGTACACTTTTAAGTAGCTCTGGGTCTGCGGTCGTGGCAACCCGCCAAACGTCATCCAGCGGGAAGCCGAAGTCCCCTCGGATTCAAGTGGTGCTGCCTGAAGATCTGTGCGTTCGCCTTACTGCACTCGCGGAGCAGGAATCACGCACCGTCAGCAATATGGCCAAAGTGCTGATTCAGCAGGGCGTCCAGCGTCTGGAACAGGGGGAGTCTGCTGTGCAGCCCTCCGTATCTGCTCCGCTTCAGTCCCCGACCGAGCGCCTCCGGTCTGCACTTGAGGCCCAGCAACCGAGGCGGTTGCGTGGTGCGCCTCGACGGCTTCGCTTGCATCGTCCCAATGGGCCCGGCGCCTGATCAAGCTGGGTCCACACGGTGACCAAGCACTGTGGCTTTCGATGCGCCTGTGATGGCAGGCGCGTTACCGGGATGGCCGGATTGATGCCACCAGGCCAGAAGTGCGAAGACGAGTGCTTCACGGAACTGCTCTGGGAGATCCAGTTCACTGCTGGGGCGCACATGCACTCCTAGGCATCGCTGCCGGAGCTGCTGCATCAGGGTTTTGTTCTGGCAGCCCCCACCCGCAACAAGCAGCTCTACGGGCAAAGGTTGACCTGTCGATGTCAGCCGGCGCAGGTCCTGGGCCACCACTGCAGCGCTGAAAGCGGTGAGAGTCGCCAGCTGGTCCTCAGGTGTATGGGGGCCGAGCTGGCGGAGTCGCCGGTTGAGATCCTC
>ERZ802824.1500-NODE-1500-length-12365-cov-16.9128_pt1 | contig 12365 bp, 10 predicted proteins | sample MGYA00345650_ERZ802824 | MGnify/ENA primary metagenome ERZ802824 (study PRJEB30503, sample SAMEA104212361) | marine metagenome | biome: Westerlies Biome; feature: [SRF] surface water layer (ENVO:00010504) within the epipelagic zone...; material: water... | reverse complement strand
TCTGCCTAAGTTTGAACAACCAACCTTTAGCGCCTCAACATTTTCTGTATTCAACTCTTCCTTTGGAACTCCGCCTTGGTGTTTTAATGCCCTAACAGTTGCAACTAAGACAACTGCATCTGGAGCAAGCCCAGCCTTACGACATTTAATGTCAAAGAATTTTTCAGCACCCAAATCTGCTCCAAATCCAGCTTCAGTTACAACATAATCAGACAACTTAAGAGCTGTTTTAGTTGCGATAACTGAATTACAACCATGGGCAATGTTTGCGAAAGGACCGCCATGAATTAACGCAGGATTGCCCTCCAAAGTTTGAACGAGGTTCGGTCTGAATGCATCCTTTAGAAGAACTGTCATTGCCTTGTGAGCATTAATTTGGTTAGCTCGAACTGGCTTCATCTCTCTAGTGTAAGCGATAATAATATTTCCAAGTCTCTCCTCAAGCTCTTCTAAATTTTGGGATAAACAAAAGATTGCCATCACTTCAGATGCAACTGTAATGTCAAAGCCATCCTCTCTTGGGTACCCATTTGTTGAGCCGCCCAATGAAGAGGTAATCGTTCTCAAAGAGCGATCATTCATGTCAACAACTCTTCTAAACGCTACTTTTCTGCTATCAATATTTGTTGAATTACCCCAATAGATATGATTATCAATCATGGCTGACAAAAGACTGTGAGCTGATGTAATGGCATGGAAATCGCCTGTAAAATGCAGGTTAATGTCTTCCATTGGAATCACCTGTGCGTAACCGCCGCCAGCTGCACCACCCTTCATTCCAAAACAAGGCCCCAAGCTAGGTTCGCGAAGACAGACCGTAGTTTGTTTACCTATTTTATTGAGGCCATCAGTCAAGCCTACGGAAGTTGTTGTCTTTCCTTCACCAGCAGGTGTTGGCGTAACAGCAGTAACAAGAATAAGCTTTCCATCTTTATTATTTTTTACTCCATCAATTGCACTCCATGAAATCTTAGCTTTGTCATGCCCAAAGGGAACTAGGTCTTCCTTATCAATGTTGAGCTTAGCTCCAATATCATTTATATGCTCACCAGAAACTTCTCTGGCAATGTCAATATCTGTTTTGTACTCGCTCATTTCTTCTCCTAATTGCGATGTAACACATAAAACAAAGAAACAAATCCATTACCACTCATTAAATGTTGATGGCATGGACTTGCTTTTTGGCGTAAGATTTTTTGTTTAGATATTATCTTACAAATTTTTTATGCTGTTAATAATTAAATTCATAATAGCTTGAATTCTAATAAATCTAGATATACCTTTTTTAAATATTAGAATCCTCAAAACTATCTTTTCTAGTCTTCATATATGCCAATAGCGCCTTGTCGATTTCTGGATCTAAAGGAGGCAATTCATACTCTGAAAGCATTCTCTTATAAATCCCATTTGCAATCATCGCTGTATCTCTTGAACCATCTTGAACCCACTGCTCAAAACTATTGTCATCTAGAACATCTGACATATAAAAGGCTGTCTTAAAATTCCTCTTGGTATGTTCACACCCTAAATAATGTTTAGGTACATCATCTGAAAAACTTCCAATTTCTCGAATTGCCTCCATAGCTTGACCATTTTCAGTCATATCAATTCCCTCAGCAGAAACTCTCATCATCCCAGCTTGATCAGCATCCATTATAAATTTCTCATAACTCATGCATAATCCGCCTTCAAGCCATCCAGCAGTATGAAGGTTGAAATTCACACTTGCATTCAAGGTTGCTTGCATAGTATTCGCTGCTTCATAGCCAGCTTGAGCATCTGGCATCTTTGCTCCATTAAAGCCACCACCGCTTCTGAATGGAACACCTAATCTCCTAGCTAGTGCTCCAGAAATATTCATCATATGTGCAGCTTCAGGAGTTCCAAAAGTCGGTGCACCAGATTTCATAGACATTGCAGTTACAAAATTCCCATAAATTACAGGGGCTCCAGGCCTAATGAGTTGTGCAAATGCCATTCCTGCCAATCCTTCTGCAAGACTTTGCGCTGCAACACCTACAGCAGTTGTTGGCGCCATAGCTCCTGCAACAATAAATGGTGTTATGATTGTTGCCTGATTGTTCCTCGCATAGACTTTAAGAGCGCCCAACATCGTTGCATCAAATGACATTGGTGAACTTGCATTAATTAAACTAACTAATACGCAGTTTTTATCAACAAATTCATCTCCAAATACTATTTTCACCATATCAACTGTGTCTTGAGCTCTCTCAGCTGCAGTCACCGAACCCATAAAGGGTTTATCTGAGTATTTAATGTGGCTGTAAACCATATCGAAGTGGCGCTTATTTACTGGTAAATCAACTGGCTCACAAATTGTTCCACCAGAATGATGAAGATTATCTGACATATACGCAAGTTTTATAAAATTCTTAAAGTCCTCTATTGTTGCGTAACGTCGACCCTCATCAAGATCATGCACAAATGGAGGGCCATAAGCAGGCACTAAAACCATGTTATCTCCTCCAATTTCTACATTTCTTTCAGGGTTTCGCGCGTATTGAGTAAATTGCTTTGGAGCATTATCTTGAATGAGTTTACGGCACATACCTTTTGGAAACCTAACTCTCATTCCATCAACACTAGCTCCAGCTTTTTCAAGAATATCAAGTGCTTCTTGATCTTCAGAAAAAACAATACCAATCTCTTCTAATATAGTATCCGCATTTTCTTCAATAATACTTAGGTCATCATCACTAAGAATACTGTAGTGAGGTATTTTTCGTTTAATGTATGCAGGCGCTTTAGGAATACTCTTTGAATCAGATTCTTCAGCGGATCCACCTCTACGTCTTCTTCTTTCTCTAGCCATTTAAATTCTCCATACTATACTTATGACACTCTTTTTCGGCGTCTAACTTTTTTGGTTTGTTGTTGCTTAACCGGTGACACACTAAACTTCATTGCCTCAACAAAAAACTCTTGAAACCTTGGCTCAGTAGCAGTTTCAATTTTCACAACTTTATCCACTGCCTCAATAATTGCATTCCGCTTATTAACATCCAATAATGCTGCACTAGCGCCGATACCCGCAGCATTTCCTACTGATACTATTTTTTCTTCAGTTGAAGTTGGAATAATATCCAACAAAGCAACATATCTAGCATCTAAATGTGCTCCAAAAGCACCTGCTAATAATATTCTATCAAAATGGTCACATTGGAGATAGTCCATTAGTATTGATACGCCTGCAGATAGTGCAGCCTTAGCCAATTGAATAGATCGAATATCTACTTGCTCGATATAGATTGATTTATCGCCCTGGTCTACTAATAAGAAACGAGTTGTATTTCCTTTTTTTGAAAAAAGCTCAGGAGCAATTGATTCAACAAAAAGTCCACTTTGATCAATTATGCCAGCTTCGGCAAATGCCACAATTGCCTCAATAATCCCGCTTCCACAAATTCCAACAGCTTTCATTTGAACCAGTTCAAAATCTGGCTCATCTGACCATGCATCACAGCCAATCACTTTGAAGCGAACCTTTAAAGTCTCTTTATCTATTCTGACTCTTTCAATTGCACCGTAGGTTGCTCTTACACCAGAACTAATTTCAGCGCCCTCAAATGCTGGACCCGTTGGCGATGATGTGGCATAAACCTCACCCTCTTTAGAGAGCATGATTTCTGCATTTGTACCAATATCCACAAGTAATGTTGTTTCAGAGTGCATTATGTCAATCTGACTTAGATAAGCAGCTGCGGTATCAGCACCTACATGACCAGCAATCAGAGGGAAAAAGGATAATCTCGTTTTTGGATAAAGTTCAAAATTTAAATCCTTAGCATCAACATCAAGCCAGCTTCTTATAGAGAGAGTGAAAGGAGCCTGTCCTAATTCAACTGGTGAAATTCCAAAAAATATATGGTGCATAATTGGATTACCAACCAACACAACTTCCAGTAATTTATCCCATTTAACTTCTAAGTTTTCGCATGCCTCATGCAGCATCTCAGTGATTTTTGTTCTTACAGCAATAGTTAATTTTTCATCTCCACCCTTGTTCATCATCACATATGAAACTCTACTCATCAAATCTTCGCCAAAGCGAATTTGTGGGTTCATAGCTGAGGATTCATAAACCAATTTCCCATCTTTTAAATCATAGACATACAATGCTAGGGTGGTAGACCCGATATCAATTGCTGCACCAAATACTTGAAGTTTTCCTTGAGGATAGGCGGCAACAATTTGTTTATTATCTCGAATTGCGACAGTCAGATTTCCTTTGGTTTCATGAATCAAAGGCTGCAAACCTCTTAAAAGATTAAAATCAATCGTTGCTTCAATCCCTTGTTTTTCTAGTTGAGCAATTAAGTTTTCTGATGCAGAAGGGTTTTCATCAAGTGTTGACTCTTCAAGAGTGCACTCAATAAGACTAATTGCACTTGAAACTGAGTAATTCTGCTTTGCATTTTTTTTACTGATGTAGGCTTTATGCTCTTGACTCTCTTCGGGAACATCAATCACCAAGTCGCCCTGAATACAAGACTGACAAGCCAACCTCTTGCCCTTATAAGTTGGATTATCAATGATTAATTGTTTTTCAAGTTTGGTAACTCCAGTAACATTCTCAGGCTTACAATTGACACCAAATTTTGAATGCTCTCCCTCAGAAACCTCTATCCAACATTGGTGACATTGACCATACCCCCCACATAGAGATCGAATTGCAACGCCAGCATCCTGAGCAACTTGAAGCAACGTATCTCCAAACTCGCCTTTAAACTGACGACCTGAGGGGGTAAAACATACTTGAAAATTATCTTCCATCTCTATTATCAATCAATATTGCTATCACCATAGCCTTTAAATTGAGGGCCATTAGAATTGATATTGTAATAACACCCTTTTTCTTCAATAAAAATATGGTGCCAAGTTTTTAAATCTCTAGAATCCTCGAGACTGCCTGCGGTAACGCTTATAGTAGGCTTGTCATCATTTTGCCAAAACATATTTGCTCCACAATTATCACAAAAGCCGTGTCTTGAGCCTTTATGGGTATAAAACCACTTTATCTTACCCTTGATTTTAATGTTATCCCTGCTTACTTGAGATGCAGCCATAAAGTGTCCAGTCATTTTTCGACACTGTTTGCAATGACAATATGAAATATCATTTAAATCGTACGCTACATATGAAGTCTGTCCACATACACAGGAACCTTTGTACTCAACACTCGACATATTTTAGGCACGTCTCCTTCTTCTCCTTTCACCTCTAGGATTATCACCCTCTTTAGCAGGTTCTTTATAGGAGGATATCCAAGTCGTACATCCCTCATCAACTCCAGTTAATACATCACCTGCTCGTATTGCCTGAACAAGCTCTGGGTGCAGAGGGTTTACAATTGCGGAAGTCATTCCTGCTGCAATTAGCATAGGCAGGAAAGCATTATTTATTCCATTTCTTTGAGGCAATCCAAAACTTACATTAGAGGCTCCACAGGTAGTATTTACCTTTAACTCGCTTCTCAGTTTCCTTACTAATTCAAATACTTGATTCCCAGCCTGAGAGATTGCTCCAATTGGCATGACCAGGGGATCAACGACCACATCTTGAGGCTTGATGCCGTAGTCTGCAGCATGCTCAACAATTTTTTTAGCAACCTTGAACCTTTCATTTGGGTCTTCACTAATACCGGTCTCATCATTAGAAATGGCAACAACCGCAGCATCATATTTCTTAACAAGCGGAAGAACGCGTTCGAGAACCTCAGTTTCACCAGTAGTTGAGTTAACAAGAGCTCTGCCTTGATAGGCGGCTAAACCAGACTCGAGTGCCTCAATAATTGATGAATCAATTGAAATAGGAACATCTACGACGGCCTGAACACGCCTAATAGACTCAGCTAAAATCGCAGGTTCATCAGCCAATGGAATGCCTGCATTGACATCCAGCATTTGAGCACCGGCTTCGACTTGGGCTATTGCATCAGCAACTACCCTTGAGTAGTCTCCACCCTTCATTTCTGCAGCTAGAATTTTTCTTCCTGTAGGATTAATCCTCTCTCCAATCATTACAAATGGATGACCAAAGCCTATAGTGACCTCTTTTGAGGCCGATGATAGTGTCGTTGTTGCCAATTTACATACTCCTTAATTAGTTATTTGTTGCGTTGTTTATCCATGAAGCATTAACATTAATACCCCCTAAAGGGAAAAAGTGAACATTTGTAATATTAAAACTTGGGTTTGCTTTTTTATGCTCAGCTAGAGTTTCTAAAAAATCGTTTGGCTCAAAAGGTAGCAGTAATTTCTTAACATCTTTTGCTCTTTTTTGCAAAACCCTGAGTGAAGGGCCAACCCCGCAGGCAATGGAAAATTTAATCAAAGTTTGTAACTTAGCAGGTCCAGCTACTCCAATATGGACAGGTATATCTATTCCCTTAGAAACCAATGAATTTGCCCACTCGATAACCGGCCCTGCCTCAAAACAAAACTGAGTAGTGAGGGCTAATTCTATATCTGTTCGTTCTTTAAATTTTTGCTTCCAGCTTAGAGCTGCATCAACATTATTATTGGAGCCATCATTGTCAATATCTTTATTTCCTTCTGGGTGCCCAGCGAAATGCAAGTGTTTAAAATTATATTTTTCAAATAGCTCTGTTTCAACAAGCTGCATGGAGTTATCATAAACACCATGAGGCTTATTAACTCCTCCAGCTAAAAGCAGCGCTTGTTCAATACCTGCCTCACCTTGATACCTATTTATCCAGTCCTCGAGAATAATCTTATCTTTGATGATGCGAGCTGGAAAATGAGGCATTACATTAAAACCTTCGTTACTAATTCTTTTCGCAGTTTCAACCATTTCGTCGATAGGTACGCCCTCAATATGGGCGATATAAATTCTAGTATCCTCAGGCAGTATTTCGTTGAAACTCTCGATTTTTGATGCTGTACGGGGCATAACCTCTATCGAAAAGTTATTCAAAAAAACTTTTAGAGAGTCGCTCACCTCTATGTTTTCCTCTTTTGAGGTGAATGCACTTAAAATTGACATAATTCTTTCATCCTAAATTACACTTGACTTAACTTAATGGCTCAATGTCTATTTCTTCAAAAACAGAATCAAGACTGCCTGTTCCTACAAGTCTGTATTCATAATCAAAACCAAAATCCTTTGCGTATTTCTCTGCATCTCTTTTCCACTCTTCATTTTCTGTTTGAGCCAAATAAACAAGCTTTTTATAATGTTCAAAGTAAACGTCAAAAAGCTCAGGGTGTTTATCAAGACCAAGCCCTTTAATCATTATTCTATTGAAATTTTTTACCAAGTAATCTGTCAAATAAAAAGTTCCAATCTCCTCTTCAGAAAGTTTTTCAAAAGTCTCAGTGCCTGCAAAAAATTCATAGCAGTGAGCTCCATCTATACGTTTCGCCTCATACTTCTTTAAAACCTTGTCAAGTGCACCGCCAGTTCCACAATCAGCATAGGCTATGTAAACGTCCTTATAAAGATGAGCATTCTTAGATAAATAATCCTCCACACCTGGTGCAATTAATTGGGGGGAGTTATGCCAACTGGCAGGCAAACATTGAATGTTTACTTTATCTGAAATTGAAGGGTTTTGCTTGACCAATCTCAAAAGATCATAAACAAGCGCACCACAACCTAATACTAATCTCTTTTTATTTTCATCAACGGCTGCCTTATCTGTGAGCACGCTTTTTACCAAGGCCACGAACATGCTCTTCGGCCATCTCAGCACTTCTTGCAGCATCACGACCATAGGCAGGAACGCCTATTGAATCAGCAAATTCTTGATTCAAGGGAGCACCACCACACATTATATGAACGTCTTTACGCATTCCTCTTTTTTCCATCTCTTCTACAACAACTCCCATATAGGGCATTGTTGTTGTGAGTAATGCGGACATTCCAAGAATAACTGGTTCATGAGTGTCAACTGCTTCTAAGTAGTTTTCAACAGGGTTGTTAATGCCAAGGTCGATTACCTCAAACCCTGCTCCCTCACACATCATTCCAACAAGGTTTTTACCGATGTCATGAATGTCACCTTTAACAGTTCCAATGACAAACTTACCTAACGATGTATCTTCAGCTGATTCAGCAAGGATAGGCCTTAAAATTTTCATTCCACCCTTCATTGCACCAGCGCACTTTAAGACTTCTGGAACAAAGAGAATGCCATCTCTAAAATCTATTCCTACAATCTTCATTCCGCCAACAAGAGCTTCACCCAGGACATCATTGGCATCCCAACCTCTTGCAAGTAGTATTTCAGTCCCCTCAGTTACTTCAGCATCAAGTCCATCATAGAGGTCATCTTGAATTTGCTCCACGAGCTCTTTATCATCAAGATCATTCAGGTCAAAATCGTCTTCATCACTCATTAGAGAACCTCAAATTGTCAGGAACAAAATCGGAAAGATACCTTGAATTAATTTCGGTGTCAATCATTAAGTTTATATTTTAATCTTTTTTCTTTTGAGGAAAAAAAATTGACTGTTAAAGCCCTTTAACTCATTGTTATTTGGGAAAATTATCATGTCCAAAATTAAATGAAAAAAACGACAAAAAAAGTTGAAAAAAACTAAACTATTAGCCTCATAAAGTTGTCATAAATTTGCTTAGCACAACTTAAACATTGACTCATATTTTGATCAGTTTTTTTCTTAAGATCTGATAGGGCTCCCTCGCCCAATGTATTTTCAAGAGCCTCTGCATATTCAGGAATAGCTCCCCAGTTTTCAACCGTATCTGACTCTATTTCTACATGATATTGCATAGACCAGGCATTCGTTCCTATGCGCATTGCCTGAATTGAACATACATCTGACTTTGCCAAGACTTCTGCTCCTTCAGGTGCTTGAGCAACTCTAACTGAGTGCCATTGGAGACATTGCTGTTTCACTGCTGTGCCTTTAAATAGTGGATCTTTTTTCCCCTGTTCAGTTAACTCAATCTCTAGCACTCCAATTTCTGGAATTTTTTGAGGTCCACAGGTTCCGCCAAGAGCATCTGCAAGCAACTGATGTCCTAAACAAAGACCAAGATAGGGTTTTCTTAGATCTTTAACCCAGTGTCTAATTGCAGCTTTTTCATCAACAAGCCAGGGGTTTTCCTCAATATCCCATACGTCCATCGGACCACCCATTACCCAAAGCGCATCATAATTAACAAAACTAGGAATTTTATCGCCACGATGCAAATAAACCGAATCCCACTCAATTCCATCCTCAGCCAAAAATTGTCTCAATGAGCCTGGATGCTCGCAATCAACATGTTGAAAGACCAAAATGCGCATTCGAATACCCCTATCTAATTAATGAAGAAAACTTACCTACATCTTAATACTAATGTCTATAACCGTCAAATAATAATTGGTTATACTGTCCATGACTTTTTTTGTGAAAAAAAATGGCTCAGCATAAAAAAATAATTAGTTTAGCAATTGCATTCGCGTGTGTTCTTTTAGCGATTAATTTTGGCTTTAGATCTTCACTTGGTCTTTTCTTAAAACCAGTTTCAGAAACATTCGGATATGGGCGAGAGGTTTTTGCATTTTCTCTGGCTCTTCAAAATCTATTATGGGGATTATCTCAACCTATAGCTGGAGCATTTGCAGACAAGTTTGGAACTTCAAGAGTCATAATAGTAGGAACGATTTTCTACTCTTTAGGGCTGTACATTACGGCAACCGCTGATAGCTTTATTGGGCTCCACTTAGGAGCTGGGATTCTTATTGGAATGGGTATTTCTGGGACTGGCCTGGGTGTTGTTCTGCCAGCTATGGCTAGGATGGTTGCACCAGAAAAAAGAGCGCTTGCTCTTGGCGTAGGAACAGCTGCTGGCTCAGCAGGTCAATTCCTATTTATTCCAGTTGCTAGAGAGTTTCTTGTAGCCTATGGATGGCAAGTTGCAATCATCCTGATGGCAATAGGAGCACTATCTATGATTCTTTTTTCACCCGTTTTCAAGGGTGATAGCAAATCTAATATTACTATAGACAATGAGCCAAAACAAAATCTAAGAGAAGCTCTGAGTGAGGCGTCTGGGCACATTCATTATTGGCTTCTTATTGCTGGTTTTTTTGTTTGTGGTTTTCAGCTTGCTTTTATTACAGCTCACATGCCCTCTTACCTTGCCGATAAGGGTTTTGATAGCTCAGTTGCAGCAATTAGTTTATCTATTATTGGTCTTTGTAATATTTTTGGCTCACTTATCTCTGGTCATCTCTCTGGAATCTATTCAAAGAAATGGATTTTGACCTATATCTATGCAGCAAGGTCAGTTGTGATTGTCTTGTTTCTTATTCTTCCGATTTCTACGCTGACTATCTATGCGTTCTCATTTGCTACTGGCCTTCTCTGGCTTGCCACTGTCCCTCCAACTTCAGGACTGGTTGCTCAGATGTTTGGCCTGAGATTTATGGGAACTCTTTACGGAATAGTTTTCCTGAATCATCAAATTGGATCCTTCACAGGGGTTTGGCTTGGAGGCTACCTTTTTGATACGACTGGCTCATATGACCAGGTATGGTGGTGGGCCGCCATCATTGCAGCTATAACTGCGCTTATACATGTCTTCATAGATGAAAGACCTATCAAAAGACTTAGAGCTAATCTTCAGACTACTTAGGAGAGGATCGCAACACTTTTGACTTGAATAAATACGCTCAAGCCTTGATCTAGTTTTAGTGAAGATGCAGACTTTCTAGTTAAGCATGCGAGCAATACAACTCCTTTTAACGTTAGGCGAACCATGACTTGAGCATCTCCCTCAGGCACCATCTCTTCTACAACTGCTGGAAAAATATTCAAAATACTTGTATCGGTCTGCTTCTTTTTTGTAATGCTCACATCACGCGCTGCCACTCTTATTCTAACAAGACTTTCTATTGGCAATTTATTATCCGGAACAATAAATTGCCCACCTTTAAACTCAAGATGCATCAAATTAAAATCAGTATCACGACTCATAACCCTTGCATCAAAAATTGATATTGCATCACCACTATGAGATAGAGGCAAATCAAACCTTGTTAACATCTCATTTATTGGTCCATTACCAATAATTTTTCCATCTTCAATAAGCATAAGGTGATCTGCTAATCTTGAGGTTTCATCTTGAGAGTGTGTTACATAAAGAATTGGAATCTCGAGTTGACTATGAAGACTATCAAGATATGGCAGAATTTCATTTTTACGCTTAAGATCAAGAGCTGATAAGGGCTCATCCAAGAGTAAAATTTTGGGATTAGTCAATAATGCTCTTGCGATTGCAACTCGCTGTTTTTCACCTCCTGATAGCTGAACTGTTGACCTATTAATCAGTGGCTTTATATCTAGTAAGGTATAAATTGAATCGATAAAGTCTTTAGTAAGTCCGGTTTTTCTTTTTATAACGTAATTAAGGTTGCCTTCTACATTCAGATGGTCAAATAGGGCAGCATCTTGAAAAACGTATCCAATCTGGCGTTTATGAGTTGGCACAAAATTATGGTCTGACTGCCAAATTGAATCTCCAACTTTAAGAAAACCAGTATCACTCTTCTCTAGACCCGCTATAGCTCTTAATAAGGTTGTCTTGCCAGAGCCAGATGGACCGAAGACTACCGTAATGCCCTTGTCAGGTATGGTGAATTTGGCATCTAATTTGAAGCCTTCTAACTGGATATTTAGCTTACATTCAATCACTAATCTTTATACCTCATTATTGAAAAATGTCGATTGAAAAGATATACAAATATTAGCATTACAAAAGAAGTTACAAGCAAACCCCCAGCTAATAAATGGGCCTGGGTATACTCCATTGCTTCAACATGATCATAAATTGCGATGGATAATACACCTGTCTCACCCGGAATATTTCCTCCTATCATCAGAACAACTCCAAATTCTCCAACAGTATGAGCAAATCCAAGAACTCCCGCTGTGACAAAACCAGAGCGTGCTAATGGAACAGCAACTGTAAAAAAACGATCGAGTTTTGATGCACCTAAAGTAGCAGCTACTTCCATAGATTGTCTTTTAACAGAGCTGAAAGAATTTTGAAGGGGCTGAACGACGAAAGGCAGAGAGTAAATTACAGATCCAACAACTAGGCCACTAAAAGTAAAGGCAATTGAGCTCCCTCCAAAAGATTCTAAAACTCTTGCCAATGGACTATTGGAACCTAATGTCATAAGCAAATAAAAGCCTAACACGGTTGGTGGAAGTATCAAAGGTAAAGCAATAATAGCTTCAAATATAACTTTAAATTTAAACTTTGTTTGCGATAACCACCAAGCTAGTGGTGTTCCGATTACAACTAGAATGGCCGTACTTAGAAAAGCCAATTTAATGGTTACAGTTATTGCTGAGACGTCTAATTCA
>ERZ802824.1495-NODE-1495-length-12370-cov-30.2417_pt1 | contig 12370 bp, 12 predicted proteins | sample MGYA00345650_ERZ802824 | MGnify/ENA primary metagenome ERZ802824 (study PRJEB30503, sample SAMEA104212361) | marine metagenome | biome: Westerlies Biome; feature: [SRF] surface water layer (ENVO:00010504) within the epipelagic zone...; material: water... | reverse complement strand
TCGGCGGCAGCGCTCAATGCTCGTGTTCCAGCTTACTCTCGAGGTAATGAATACTGACGCCACCGGCCATAAAAGAGCTGTCGGTCACGAGCTCACGGTGCAAGGCAGCGTTGGTTCGGATCCCATCCACCACCAACTCGTCGAGCGCCTGACGCATTTTAATCAGCGCGGCCTCTCGTGTGTCGGCAAAGGTGATCAGCTTGCCAATCAGACTATCGTAGTGCGGCGGCACGGTGTAGCCACTGTAAACGTGGGAGTCGACCCGCACGCCGTGGCCACCCGGCGCATGGAAGGTTTTGATCGTGCCCGGTGAGGGCATGAAGGTACGAGGATCCTCTGCATTGATACGACACTCGATCGAGTGGCCCTTCAACGACACGTCTTCTTGCTTGATCGACAGGGGCGCTCCGCCGGCGACCAACAGTTGCTCGCGAACAATGTCTACACCGCTGATCATCTCGGTCACGGGATGCTCAACCTGCACCCGGGTATTCATCTCGATGAAGTAAAACGCGTTGTCTTCGAACAAGAACTCAAACGTGCCCGCGCCGCGATACCCCATGTCGAGGCAGGCGCGCACACAGGCGTCGCCAATCTCGTTGCGCAGCGCATCATCGATACCGGGGGCTGGCGCCTCCTCGATGACTTTTTGATGGCGGCGCTGCAGCGAGCAGTCGCGATCACCGAGATGAATCGCATTGCCCTGCCCGTCCGCCAGCACCTGAATTTCGACGTGGCGCGGCCGCTGCAGGAATTTCTCCATGTAAACAACCGGCGAGCCAAAGGCCGCTTGGGCCTCGGACTGTGTCACCTGTATCGAGGAAAGCAGCACTTCTTCATTGTGCACCACCCGCATACCACGACCACCGCCGCCGGCTGCGGCCTTCACAATCACCGGGAAACCGATTTCTCTCGCGATCCGAATGACCTCGTCCGGATCGTCCGGCAGTGCGCCCTCAGAACCGGGCACCGTGGGAACACCGGTGAGCTTCATTTGCTGCTTGGCGGACACCTTGTCACCCATCAACCGGATGGTGTCTGCGGTGGGGCCAATGAAAGTAAAGCCGCTCTTCTCTACCTGCTCGGCAAAGTCAGCGTTCTCTGACAGAAAGCCATAACCCGGGTGAATGCCGTCTGCGTTGGTCAGCTCGGCCACACTGATAATGGAGGGCACGTTGAGGTAGCTCTGGGCCGATGGCGGCGGGCCAATACACACGGCCTCGTCAGCGAGGCGAACGTGCTTGAGGTCCCGGTCGGCTGTGGAGTGCACGGCCACGGTCTTGATGCCCAACTCTTTACAGGCGCGCAACACGCGAAGCGCAATTTCGCCGCGGTTGGCGATCAGTACTTTTTCAAGCATGGGGAATGTCCTTTTTGGGTCGCTCACCCACGCTTCAGGAAATGGAGATCAGCGGCTGATCAAACTCGACGGCTTCACCGTTCTCAACGTGTATCGCAGTGACCGTGCCAGCGCGATCGGCTTCAATCTGATTCATCATCTTCATGGCCTCGACAATGCAGAGCACGTCGCCGACGCGCACGGTCTGGCCGACCTCAACAAACGAGGGAGCTTCAGGGCTGGGCGAGCGGTAAAAGGTACCCACCATGGGCGACAACACCGCGTTGTCAGCCACCGGCGCGGCGGCGGGTGCAGCAGACTCAGCAGCGGGTGCCTCAGCCGGAGCCGCCGCGGGCGCGGCAGCAGGGGCGGCAGGCGCCGGCGCCGCATACGCGACCGGTGCTGCAGGCGGGTTACCATGACGGCTAATGCGAACCGATTCCTCGCCCTCTTTGATCTCGATTTCGCCGATATTCGACTCTTCCAGCAGTTCGATCAGTTTTTTGACTTTGCGAATATCCATGTGGGTTCCTTCAATGGGTCGTGGAATGGGTGTCTAGGGACTGAAGCACTGCAGCCAGTGCGCAGTCGTAGCCAAAGCTACCGAGTCCCGAGATCACCGCCTCGGCGATGTCCGAGATATAACTGTGTTGTCGAAAAGGTTCGCGGGCGTATACGTTGGAAATGTGCACCTCGATGCATGGAATATCGACACCCGCCAAGGCGTCGCGCAACGCGACGCTGGTATGAGTAAAAGCCGCCGGATTGATGATGATGAACTGCGTTCCATCGGCAGGCGCTTGATGAATCGCCTCGATCATTTCCCGCTCGCTATTGCTCTGCAGACAGGTCAGGCTCGCGCCCGCGCGCTCGGCTTCGGATTGCAGACGATGGTTAATTTCGTCCAAAGTCTCCGAACCGTAGATCTCGGGCTCGCGGGTACCCAACAGATTGAGGTTGGGTCCATGTAATACGAGGATTGCCGCCATGGGCTGATCCGCCAATATGAGTAACAGGGGCGCGAGTGTGTCGCAGAAACTACCTGGAGTCCACTTTTTTGGTCATTTGCACTCTTTTTCTCGACGATAGCCGCAAAATAGCCGCATAGTTCGGGTAACAGCCAGCAGCTAGAAGCCCCCCTGAATGCGCTATTGGCTGTTGAAGGCGCCGTGTGCTCCGCGCCAACAGAATGAGACGTCGCCTACCGGCCATAAGCGCTCGAACCGCGACTCAACCAAGACCCAGTAAAGGCTCGGATCAGGTAAGCCAATACAATTTTAGATTGCCGCAGGCGCTAGGAAACACTCACCGCTGGATTATGAGACCTGAGTCAGTTGGTTAAAAAATGTCCAGTAGATCTTTCGGTTCCCCACTGGCTCCTTTACACTCACGGCTCAAAGTTGAGTCCTTTTCCCAATGCATATCGGCGGCCTGAAGCCCTGCAATAACGTGTTCCTTGCGCCTATGGCCGGGGTCACGGATCTCCCCATGCGTGAACTCGCCGTCGAGTTGGGTGCGGGCATGGCTGTGGGCGAGATGCAAAGTGCTGACCTCAGCTTGGCCCAGTCGCGCAAAACAACACAACGACAACGACACAGTGCCCGGGCAGGGCTCCGCTCGGTGCAGATTGTGGGCTATGACCCCCAGCAGCTGGCGGAGGCCGCGCGCTTCAACGCGGATCTGGGTGCCGACATCATCGACATCAACATGGGCTGCCCGGCAAAAAAAGTCTGCCGCCGCGCCGCAGGGTCCGCGCTGCTGGCCGACGAAGCGCTAGTAGGCCGCATTCTCGAAACGGTCGTCAACGCGGTCAATGTGCCCGTCACGGTCAAAATCCGCACTGGCACCGACCCCGAGCATCGCAATGGCGTCACCATTGCACGGATTGCCGAAAGCGCGGGCATTCAAATGCTGACCGTTCATGGCCGCACCCGCGCAGACCGCTTTAAGGGGCAAGCCGAGTATCAAACCATCGGCGAAATTGTGCGTGCAGTGACGATCCCGGTCATCGCCAATGGCGACATCGGCTCTGCAGAAAAGGCACGGGCGGTCTTAGCGCTCACGGGCGCCGCTGGCGTCATGATTGGTCGCGCGGCGCAAGGTCAACTCTGGCTCCCCGGCGCAATTGCATCCGCCTTGTGCGCGGAAGACGAGGGCGCGCGAACCCCTGCGCTAAGTGAGCAACTCGGACTACAAGGCGATCACCTTCTGCGGCTCCACGAATTTCACGGTCACCATCTGGGGCCGCGCATTGCGCGCAAGCATCAGGCGTGGCTGCTCGAGTCGTTGACCGCGCAGCAGGCCATCTCCGCAGATGACGCCCGCGCCTGGCGACAGGCTTTCAATCGCATCGAGTCAGCTGAGGAGCAGATCGTCTGCTTACGTGAGATGACCGATGCGCTGATGTCAGCAGTATCCGCCACTGCGCCAACATCTCAAATGTCTCCCCCGATGTGCCCTCAGATGCTCGTGGCCGCGTGAAGCCACCTAAGCACAGCGCCGTCACCAAGCGTCGCAAGAAAACACCGTCAGGCCCGCCACCTCTGCGTGACAGCGCGAGTGAAGCGATTCGCCACTTCCTTGAGACGCTCGACGGAGAAGCCTGCAGTGAGCTTTATGACATGGTGATACACCAAGTAGAGGAGCCGCTTTTCGAAGCTGTGCTGGACTACACCCAGCACAACCAAAGCCACGCTGCAGCCATGCTGGGACTGAACCGGGGCACCCTGCGGAAAAAACTCCGTCAACATGGCTTGCTGGCTGAATCAGAGCCCTCTGAGCCTAAGCGATCTGCCCGCAGGCGCAAAGCACCCTCCAGCAGAACCGCTGCCGCCAAACCAACCAAGGGCAAAACCGCGAGCAAAACCACGAGCAAAGGGAAACGATAGACCATGAGCGAAGCCGGACTGGCCCCCCTGAGGCGCGCCCTCATTAGTGTCTCAGATAAAAGCGGCATCGTTGATTTCGCCCGCGCACTGGCGGCACGCAACGTCGAGATTCTCTCTACCGGCGGCACGTGTCGACTGCTCCGCGAAGAAGGATTGAGCGTGGTAGAAGTCTCAGATCACACCGGGTTTCCCGAGATGATGGATGGTCGCGTGAAAACGCTGCACCCAAAGATTCACGGGGGCATTCTCGGCCGGCGCGGCAGAGACGATGAAGTGATGTCCGCCCACGAGATCCCCCCCATCGATCTTGTGGTGGTGAACCTCTACCCCTTTGAGGCCACCGTCGCACGGCCAGACTGCACGCTGGAAGACGCGGTGGAAAATATTGATATCGGTGGCCCGACAATGGTCCGTGCGGCAGCAAAGAACCACCGCGACGTCGCCATCGTGGTGTCGTCCGGCGACTACGGTCGGATCCTCGCTGAACTCGAATCCCATGACGGCCACACCACGCTGAGGACGCGATTTGAGCTTGCGATTCGTGCCTACGAGCATACCGCCGCTTATGACGGCATGATCGCCAATCACTTTGGCTGCCTAGTCGAGGGTGGCTCTGAGGACTACCCGCGCACCTTCAACCTGCAGTTCGAAAAGGTGCAGGAGATGCGCTACGGGGAAAACCCACACCAGAGCGCCGCTTTTTATCGGGAGGCGCGGCAGACCGAGGTCGGCATCAGTAGTGCCGAGCAATTGCAGGGCAAGGCCCTGTCCTACAACAACGTGGCCGATACCGACGCCGCGCTCGAGTGCGTGAAGAGCTTCGACGCGCCGGCCTGCGTGATCGTCAAACACGCCAATCCCTGTGGCGTGGCGATCGCGCCGGATTTGATGGGCGCCTACGACCTCGCCTTCCACACGGATACTGAGTCAGCGTTCGGCGGCATCATTGCGTTTAACCGAGAGCTGGACGGCTCTACGGCGGCGGCGATTGTCGAGCGGCAGTTTGTCGAAGTGATCATTGCGCCAGAAATATCTGACGACGCCATCGCTGCCGTTGCAGCGAAGGAAAACGTGCGGCTACTGCGCACCGGCGCCTGGGCCGCCCCCGCCTCCGCCAGAGACTTCAAACGGGTCAACGGTGGGCTGCTGGTTCAGGACCGCGACGACGGCATGGTGTCGCGTGACGAGCTCACAGTCGCGACCGAACGCGCACCCACTGACGCCGAGTGGGACGACTTATTGTTCGCCTGGAAAGTGGCCAAGTTCGTCAAGAGCAATGCCATCATTTATGCCTCCAACCAGCGCACGATCGGAGTAGGCGCCGGCCAAATGTCACGGGTGAATTCTGCGCGCATCGCCGCGATCAAGGCAGAGCACGCGGGGCTTGAGGTAAAAGGTGCGGTAATGGCCTCGGACGCCTTCTTCCCTTTCCGGGATGGCATCGACAATGCGGCCGAGCGCGGGATCGCCGCGGTGATTCAGCCTGGTGGCTCCATGCGAGATGAAGAGGTGATCGCGGCGGCAAATGAGGCGGGCATGGCCATGGTGTTCACCGGCATGCGCCATTTCCGGCACTGATCAGTGAACCAAAGCGAGACCGCCTTATGAATATTCTGGTTGTGGGTAGCGGTGGGCGCGAACACGCGCTGGCCTGGAAGCTGGCCGAACCGGATACGGTCGCTCGGGTCTATGTAGCGCCGGGTAACGCCGGCACGGCACTCGAGCCGAAACTCGAAAACGTGCCACTCGATCCCACGGACATTGAAGGCCTCGCGCATTTTGCCCGGGAGCAGGACTGCGCATTGACCGTCATTGGTCCGGAGGCGCCATTAGTTGCCGGGATTGTGGACCGATTCGCCGAGTTCAATCTGCCCTGCTTTGGTCCCACCGCTGGTGCCGCACAATTGGAAGGCAGTAAATCCTTTACCAAGGACTTTCTCGCGCGGCACAACATCCCCACCGCGTCCTATGCAGTGTTTACCGACATCGAGCCTGCTATGGCCTATGTCCGAGAGCAAGGCGCGCCCATTGTCATCAAGGCCGACGGCCTCGCTGCCGGGAAGGGGGTGATAGTGGCGATGACCCTGGATGAAGCGGAGGCGGCCATCCACGACATGCTCGCCGATAACAAGTTCGGTGACGCCGGGGCGCGGGTTGTCGTGGAAGGCTTTCTTGAAGGCGAAGAGGCAAGCTTTATCGTGATGGTCGATGGCGAGCACGTGCTGCCCATGGCCACCTCTCAGGATCACAAACGTATTGGCGAGGGAGATACGGGTCCCAATACCGGCGGCATGGGTGCCTACTCCCCTGCGCCGGTTGTGACCGACGCCGTCTTCGCCAAAGTGATGGACAGGGTGATTCTACCCACCGTGGAGGGCATGGCGGAAGAAGGACACCCCTATACCGGCTTTCTCTACGCCGGGCTCATGATTGACGCAGAGGGGAATCCCTCGGTCATCGAATACAACTGCCGTTTTGGCGACCCAGAAACCCAGCCTATCATGCACCGCTTGAGAGACGACCTCGGTGCGCTGTGCCTCGCTGCGCTCGACGGCCGGCTGGATGAGATGTCCGCTGACTGGGATCCGCGACCCGCTGTCGGGGTAGTGTTGGCCGCGGGGGGTTACCCGGGCTCCTATGAAAAGGGCCATGAGATTAAGGGCCTGAAGACGGAGTGGCCGGCCACAACCAAGGTGTTCCACGCCGGCACGCAGCAAGCCGGTGATAGCTTGGTGACGCAAGGCGGCCGCGTGCTCTGCGTCAGTGCGCTCGGTGATTCCATCGCCGATGCCATTGCGGCGGCCTATGCCGGTGTCGATCAGATCAGCTGGGAAGGCATGGTCTGCCGCCGGGATATTGGTTGGCGGGCCATAGATCGTTAAGCTTGGCTTATGACTGAACTCACTCACACTTCATCGCGACGACCCCTTAGCGGCATCGACCGCCTTTTGAGTCGCGTCGACAAGCGGCTTCGTCAGTTGGCGGGCGAATCCGTATCGCTCCCCGAAGCAGCATCTCGACCCTCCCCGGCGGTCGGCCACGATGAGCCTACGCTGAGCCCACGCGAGCGCGAGCATTCCGCGGGCTTGATGCGGGTGAACCACACCGGAGAGGTCTGCGCACAGGCCCTCTATCAGGGACAGGCACTGGCTGCCCGCTCAAATGAGACGCGAGAGAAGCTCCTCGGTGCCGCGCAGGAGGAGGCAGACCATCTGGCTTGGTGCGAGGCGCGATTAACCGAGCTCGATGCTGAACCCAGTCGTTTGAACCCGCTGTTTTACGCTGCCTCTTTTGCGTTGGGTGCCGCCACTGCCATGGCGGGTGACAAGGTCAGCCTGGGGTTTGTCCACGCCACCGAGGAGCGCGTCGCCAGCCATCTTCGGTCGCACCTGAAGGCTTTACCCGGTGAGGACAGGAAGTCTCAGTTGATTCTGCAGCAGATGCTGAACGACGAGGAGCGCCACGGCGCGGAAGCACTGGACCATGGCGGCGAGGAGTTCCCGCGCCCTGTGAAGGACGTGATGACACTGGCGAGCCAGCTGATGACACGCACCACCTACTGGATTTAGGGAAAATAGAACCGCTCTTTGTTGAGTTCGAGCTCAGCAGGCTCTCTAAGATGTGGGACTTCCAGTTAAATCACTCGAGTTAAGCAAACCGAGCCTCACCAGCGTAAGTAACGCTTTACTTGCAACGCTTTAACACCTTTATGGGTCAGCGAGATGGCTACTCAGCAGGCTCGGCTGTGTCAGTCGCCGGCAAACATCGCCGCCAGCGCAGCTCCGGGATCCTCTGCCCGCATAAAGGTCTCGCCGATGAGAAAGGTGTGCACCCCGCCCCCCCGCATCTCTGCGACCTGTGCTGCGGAACTGAAGCCACTCTCGGTCACCACCTGCACCTCGGCAGGTATCCGCTCGAGTAACCGGTAAGTTGTGTCGAGACTGGTCTCAAAAGTGTGGAGATCCCGGTTATTGATGCCAATAAGATCGCCGCCCAAAGTCAGCGCTTCTTCGAGTTCAGCCTCATCGTGGACCTCGACCAGCACATCCAAACCGGCCTCGCGGGCGCAGTCATGCAAATCTGTGAGATGCGGCAATTCCAGACACGCAGCAATGAGCAAAATGGCGTCAGCGCCCAGTGCCCTCGCCTCCCAGATCTGATAAGGGTCGAGGGTGAAATCTTTGCGCAACACCGGCAGCGAGCAGGCGCCGCGAGCGGCTTGCAAATAGTCGTCCGCCCCTTGAAAAAAATCGATGTCAGTCAGCACCGATAAACAGGTCGCACCACCCGCCTCATAGCTGGCGGCAATCTCGGCGGGATGAAACGCCTCGCGAATCACCCCTTTACTGGGGCTCGCCTTTTTCACCTCGGCAATCACGGCCGCCTGACCCTGAACCACCCGATTGGAGAGCGCTCGGCGAAAGCCCCGCGCAGGGTCCGCGCGAGCCGCCAGCTGTTTGAGCTCCGCGAGCGACCGCTGTTGCTTACGCTCGGCGACCTCCTCGGTCTTGCGGTCGAAAATCTGTTTCAGCACCGTGGGTGCGGCAAGCTTGGTGGTCATGAGGCAGGCGCTCCCCCTTGCTGCTCTGACAAAGCCTGCGTGAAAGCGACGAACGCCTCCAGTTTCTGCATGGCAGCGCCCGATGCCATCGCTTGTTCGGCAGCAGCAATACCTGAAGCCAGTGAGTCAGCCACCCCTGATACATAAATCCCGGCGCCTGCATTCAGCGCAATGATGGAGCGGGCCTTGATGCTGGCGGCACCGTCGTCCCCACCCAGCGCGGCCCGAATCAGACGCGCGGATTCCTCTGCGCTCTCTACCTGCAACCCGTTCAAGCTTTCGTGGGCATGACCCAAAGGGACGGGGTCAATCTCAATCGGGGAGATTTCACCGGCCTTCAACTCAAAACCCCGAGTGGGTACCGCAATAGAGATTTCATCGAGCCCGTCGTCGCTGTGAAGGACCAACGCGTGCTCACTGCCTAACCGGGCCAGCGCCTCAGCCAAGGGTTCGCAGAGCGCCGCGTCGTAAACGCCAAGCACCTGCCTTTTCACCCCTGCGGGGTTCGTCAGCGGGCCCAGTACGTTAAAGAGGGTGCGCAGCCCGAGCTCACGCCGCGGACCGACGGCGTGCTTCATGGCCCCGTGATGCGCGGGCGCAAACATGAAGCCCATGCCCACTTTCTGAACACAGGCGGCGATCTGCTCGGGGCTTACGTCAAGATTAACTCCGAACGTCTCGAGTACATCGGATGAACCACTGCTGCTCGAGACCGATCGATTACCGTGCTTGGCGACCTGTGCGCCTGCGGCGGCGGCTACAAAAGTGGCCGCAGTCGATACATTGAACAGGTTGGCACCATCGCCACCTGTTCCCACCAGGTCAATCACATGATCACCGGTTACCGAGACAGGAGTCACCAACTCGCGCATCACCTCTGCGGCGCCGGCAATTTCTTCAATGGCCTCGCCTTTCATACGGAGAGCCACCAGCAACGCACCAATCTGTGCCTGAGACGCCTCGCCTGTCATGACCGTCGTCATCACGGCGCGCATTGCATCGCGGGAGATATCTCTTCCCTCCACCCATTGCTCGAGTGCCTCTTGGAGCGTCATGTTGGTTTGTCCGCTAGTAGCTCAGGCACATCGTGCCAGAAACTGACCCAGCATGGCGTGGCCATGTTCAGAGAGAATGGACTCGGGGTGAAACTGCACGCCTTCAATATCAAGCTCGCGGTGACGCAGCCCCATGATCGCCTCCTTGGCGCCGCTGTCGTCCTCGGTCCAGGCAGTGACCCCGAGGCAATCAGGCAGCGAGTCTGCGTCGACCACGAGACTGTGATAACGGGTAGCAGTGAATGGGCTGGGCAAATCTTTGAACACGCCTTCACCCGTATGATAAATGGGGCTGGTTTTGCCGTGCATCACTTTTTGCGCGCGGACAATCTGACCCCCAAAAACGGCGCCAATGCTCTGTTGTCCCAGACAAATACCAAATATCGGCACTTTGCCGGCGAAGTGCTCGATCACCGACATGGAAATACCCGCTTCCTTGGGTGAGCAGGGGCCGGGGGAGATGCAGATTCCCTTGGGCGCCCGCGATTCGATATCAGCCAGACTGATCGCGTCATTACGCTGCACGTCGACTTCTGCGCCCAACTCCCAAAGATATTGGACGACATTCCAAGTGAATGAATCGTAGTTGTCGATCATCAAAATCATGGTGACACCGAATCAAGCTCCTAAAATGCCGCGAAAAGACCGCTTTTTACGCGAAATCGCCTGAAAAAGCATCACCAAAGCAGAAAATAGCCGAAAAACCTTGAAAATGGAGCGATCTCCCGTAAAAAACCGCGTAATCTCAAGCTAACGGAGAATCCATGCGCCGATGTAACCAGGCTGGTCATTTTGCCGCAACCTTGAAGCTATTATTGCCACCAGAAACAGTTTGGCAAGGACGTTGCCCGCTGACGGCTATCCAGATATTGGCTTTTGATTTGGGTTGTAGGTTAGTAAGCACTAACTTCTTATGGCACTGCCTCGCTATGCCGCAAAATTACCCCCGAGAGCTGCCCCCGCAAACCTTACCTCGGGGGAATAATCGCCGGGGTGACTGCGTCAATATACACATGCTAAAAGCTGGTGAAGAGTGCTCTCGGGTGCTAATTTCATCAGCCCTTGCAATTCGCACGGCGCTCCGAACATGAAGCAATTGATACGCACCCTTGCGCAATCCGCAAGGAAGACATGCAGAACAGCAGTCACCGCCTCCATGGCGGTTTTTTTGCTGTCTGCCTTAGTGTCGAGCGGTGCTATGGCGGACACCATTTTCAAACACGGTGGTCACACCTACAAAATCGTAACTGAGCCCGCAAGCTGGCCTGAGGCCTCAGAGCGCGCTGGCGCTATGACGCTGGGGTCTAACGTCGGCTATCTAGCGAGGGTCGACTCATCTCGGGAAAATACGGCGATACTGAATGCCGCGATGAATCATCTCTCCGAGGAGCAGCTTGAAAAGACCTTGGCAGAAGACGGCTCCGATGCCCCCTTCATTTGGCTTGGCGGATCTGATGCTGACGCGGAAGGGGTCTGGATTTGGAGCAATAACGGCGATCGATTCTGGAGCGGTGACTTCAACGGGTCTGGCGTTGCAGACCGTTACACTAATTGGGGCGTGCAGCCCGACAACGCGACGGGAGAAGAGGATGCGCTTGCGATGGGTTTGCGCGATTGGCCTGAACCCTTCTTCGACTTAGGATCTACCGGACAGTGGAACGATCTGGATACCAATACCGCGCTGTTTTACGTGGTGGAGTTTGACGGCACGTCCGATCTCAGGGTGGCGATTGAAGAGCCGGTAGCGGGTGGCATGCACTCTGGCATCGGCATGATCCGAGGTTGGGCCGTTTCCAGCAATCCCATCGAGCGTATTGAGGTGTTTGTCGATGGTGAATACCTTTTTGATATCCCCTACGGTGGTGCACGCCAAGATGTCGGTAGCATCTTCGAGGAGATACCCAACTCAGATCAGTCCGGCTACGCCTCAGCGGTCAATTTCAGTGGGCTAGATAAGGGTGATCATGACTTGGTGATCCGAGTTACTGACAGATTTGGCTCCGTTGTTGAGCGCTCTGTCGAGTTCGGCGTCACGCGTTTTGAAAAGAGCTATATCTCCGTTGACGATTACGTAGAGCTTGGCTGGGCTGGCATCTCTGCTTTGGGCAGGAGCATCAGTATCAGAGGGGCATGGATCGGCGAGCAAACCTATGACATCACGTTAGAGTGGCGCTCAGAGTCGCAGAGATTTGAAATCACCAGCATCAGACCGCAAATGCAGCCCTAACAAAGCCGCGTGAATCAGCACGCAGCTACGAACGTTTCTCAGGATTGGATTGGACGCTTACTTTGCTGGCGCCGGGGCGTGGTATACGCGCCAGGCGGGCAGAAGACAGTGCTACCCGCCCTCACCACACATGGCGACGGCGCGGAGCATAGCTCGGGCCTTATTGAGCGTCTCCTCCCATTCCGAAGCCGGTACAGAATCGGCGACAACGCCCGCTCCCGCCTGCACGATCACACGCTGGTCCATGATCAAAGCCGTCCGGATTGCGATGGCAGTATCCATTTCTCCCGCCCAAGACAG
>ERZ802824.1493-NODE-1493-length-12373-cov-27.3705_pt1 | contig 12373 bp, 12 predicted proteins | sample MGYA00345650_ERZ802824 | MGnify/ENA primary metagenome ERZ802824 (study PRJEB30503, sample SAMEA104212361) | marine metagenome | biome: Westerlies Biome; feature: [SRF] surface water layer (ENVO:00010504) within the epipelagic zone...; material: water... | reverse complement strand
ATACAATCGAATTATTAGAGCAAGATTCGTTAACTATAAAATCCGAGTTTCAAATTTATTATAGCTGGGCGGAAAGCCCCTTTGGAAGTGCTTTGGTTATGAGTACTGATCGAGGTATTTGTGGAATGGCGTTTGCAGATGAACTTGGGAGTGAAGAAGTTCTGAAGGATATGACGCAGCGCTGGCCAAAAGCAAAGTTTATCCATGATGAAGAACGTTTGTTGGATTTTTCTGACCCAATATTCTGTCTCTCGGGTAGAATACGCTTACACTTAATAGGCTCATCATTTCAGATAAAGGTCTGGAAGGCTTTGTTAGAGATACCAGATGGACAAGTTTCAACTTACTCAGACATAGCAGCAGCTATTGATCAGTCTTCCTCTGCCCGTGCTGTTGGAAATGCAATCGGACGTAATCCCATAAGTTTTTTAATTCCCTGCCACAGGGTAATACAAAAATCTGGGGGTTTAGGAGGATATCATTGGGGTCTCACAATTAAAAAATCTCTTCTCGCCTATGAAACTGCTAGATTTAAAAGCAATCAAAAGTAACGTATCATCCCATTTAAAATGCAAGGAACTCTTTGAAATAATTATAATGGAAGCTCAAACGATTTCACCCTTAATTCAGATGAAAATATAGAGGATAATGACCATCCTTGAAAGGACCAAACAAGTCTTGTACATCGGGATGTTCGACAGGCTCGCCAGATGGGTCTTCAATTAAATTTTGCTCTGATACATATGCTACGTAAAACGTATTCTCATTTTCAGCAAGCAAGTGATAGAACGGTTGTTCCTTTGACGGACGACCATCTTCTGGCAGATTTTCATACCATTCATCCGAGTTATTAAATTCTGAGTCCACATCAAATACTACCCCACGAAAGGGATGCTTTTTATGGCGGACCACTTGTCCAAGATGGTATTTAGCGGACTTAGTAAACATGATTATAAGCCCTAACTCTGAAATTGTTGGCTTTCAAGAGCTTTTTCATGTGATAAAAACATCAATTAGTAAATTATTGATTTAGGGTGATTACTTTAAACAAAGATTAAATGAGCTTATTGTCAATTTTAGGAATTTAATTAAAATTTGTTTTTTACATTTTAAAAGTTTTTATTTATCCTGTGAAAGTAATAAAAAAGCGAGGGGCAATGGGCACAATTCTTCGCACTCTATTGATTATATGCTTTGTATCTTCCTGTAGCTTTGGCGGTTTAAGGAAACCAATAGATTATGACAATGCATGCTCAATTCTAGCCGGTAAAAGGCATTATTACAGGGCGTTCAAAAATACTAATCAAAAGTGGGGAGTGCCTATTCACGTTCAAATGGCAGTAATTTATTATGAAAGTAGTTTTCAAAACCGAGCTAAAACACCAATGAGGTATTTTTTGGGCATAATACCACTTGGGCGTGAAAGTTCTGCATTCGGATACGCGCAGGCACTAGATGGTACTTGGGCTGACTATAAAAAATCTACTGGGCGCTCGATAGCGAGAAGAAGCAGTATTAGGGATTCCGCAGATTTCATGGGCTGGTATATGACAAAGACTAGAAAATTAACCGGAGTTTCACTCAGTGATGCAAAAAACCAATACCTAGCGTATCATGAGGGTCAAGTAGGATACAAAAAAGGTTCATACAAAAGAAAACAATGGTTGGTCAGGAAGGCCAATAACGTTCAAAATCGTAGCTTAAACTATAAAAGGCAGCTCTCAAGCTGTATCAGGACCTAAAGAAATCAATTTCTTCGGCGCTCTATTTCTAATTGAATATTGAATTGCATCTCGTTGAGAGAAATATTTTCTCTGTATTGTTCAATACTCATTAAAGTAATGCTACCACTTTCATCATGCATAACCCAGCGATCTAGAATGGGAGTGTTGCCCGAGAAAATTAACTTTATATGTCCACGCTCTGGGTGCTCAGGGTCAAATAGTGAGAGGGACGTCTCACCATTGACATACTCGTGTGAAAGAATATTGGAAGAATCCACTAGAGTAAGCTGCTTTGCCAAAATCAATGCCAATGGGGTAATTCTTAAAGGAAAAGAAGTTGGCTCTGGATCCCCCTTTGGGTCAAAAATAGCCAACTGCCCACCAGATGCAAGTATCAGCAAATCTTCTGGTTTATCATAATCTATTCTTAATCTTCCTGGCTTTTTTATAAAAAGAATACCACTTGCTACGGAACCATCATCAGCAAATTGACGGAAATTAGCTTGAAACGTATTCAGTCGGTTAAAGTAGTTAGATAGCTCGACCAAAGAGAATTTCTCAGAAAGCGCTGGTATTGCTCCCAAAAACCAGATGCAACTGAAGCTTGCCAGAAACCTAATTAACTTCATGTAAATTATTTATTTCCTCATACTAAATTTTTAATAATTTACTGTTCAGGTACTAATATTTCTCTCTTACCAACATGATTAGCAGATGAAACTAAACCCTGCTCTTCCATTTGTTCCACAAGCCGTGCAGCTTTGTTATAACCAATAGAAAGTTTACGCTGTATATAGCTCGTAGAACACTTACGATCTCTAAGCACGATTGATACTGCTTCGTCATAGACCGCATCTTCACCCTCGTTATTTCCACCAAGACCTAGCACCATATCAATCCCATCAGATTTTTCTCCGTCGGGACCATCTATGACGCCAGACATATAGTTTGGTGGACCAAAAGCTTTTAGATGCCTCACTACTTCCTCAACTTCTTCATCACTTACAAAAGGACCATGGCACCGAATTATCTTTGAGCCTCCCGCCATGTAAAGCATATCCCCCATTCCAAGTAATTGCTCTGCGCCCATTTCACCAAGAATTGTTCGGCTATCGATCTTTGAAGTAACTTGAAACGAGATACGTGTTGGGAAATTAGCCTTTATTGTACCAGTTATAACATCAACCGAGGGCCTCTGTGTGGCCATAATTATATGAATTCCAGAAGCTCGTGCCATTTGCGCTAAACGCTGAATGCAAGCTTCTATTTCCTTACCCGCAACCATCATAAGATCAGCCATCTCATCTACCACAACCACTATGTAGGGCATCTTCTCAGGTTCAAATTCTTCCGTCTCGAAAATTGGATCGCCGGTTTCATCATCAAAACCCGTTTGTATTGTGCGAGAAAAGTTCTCATTTTTCATTAATGCATCTGAGACTCTACTATTGAACCCATCAATATTTCGAACGCCCATTTTTGACATTCTTCGGTACCTCTCCTCCATTTCACCTACCACCCACTTTAGCGCTACGACCGCTTTTTTAGGATCAGTGACAACGGGACTTAGAAGATGGGGAATCCCATCATAAACGCTTAATTCTAGCATTTTAGGATCAATCATTATCATCTTACATTCGTCGGGGGTGAGTTTGTAAAGAAGAGAAAGGATCATAGTATTTATTGCTACCGATTTTCCAGAACCTGTTGTCCCCGCAATCAAGAGATGTGGCATCTTAGCTAGATTAGCTACTACTGGCTCGCCACCAATGTCCTTGCCTAATGCTAGAGGAAGTTTTTGATTGCCATCACCAAAGGCTCTACTAGAAAAAATTTCACGGAGAACAACTTTTTCTCGATCTTCGTTGGGTAATTCTATTCCAATCACAGTCCTACCAGGCACCGTGGAGACCCTTGCAGCAAGGGCCGACATAGATCGAGCTATATCGTCTGCTAAACCGATAACTCGGCTCGCCTTTAATCCTGGAGCTGGCTCTAACTCATACATCGTTACAACTGGCCCTGGCCGCACACTAACTATTTCACCTTTGATACCGTAATCATCCAGCACCGCTTCAAGAAGCCTTGCATTTTCCTCTAAAGACTCGTCAGATAAGTAGGTTCTTTTAATAGCCACAGGCGTTGCTAATAAATTCAGAGGTGGGAATTCAAAATCTACTTTCCCATCATCAAAATTTAGTCGAGGCTCCGCCTCTTCAAGAGCACGCTTTGATTTTTTGAATGTTTTTGAAATTGGCGGATGCACAAGCTTTTTGGTTTCTGCTTTTGGTAAATTATACCCATGCATTGACGGTTCAGCATTAAATTTTTCGTTAAAAACCGTTGGCTCTTCATAGCCATCTTCACTAAATTCATCTGGTTCAAGCTCAGCATGAAAACTTTGACTATCGCTAGAAAGTGAAGGCTCTGCACTGTTCAATTTGGGGGGAGAGGTTAAAAAAGATGAAGTTAATGCTTCTTCATTGCCTTTTACTTCAGAAGTATCTGCCACTCTACTCGTCAGTGGAGGATTACGATCCCTTATTATTGAGCTTATTTTATTTCTTATACGATTATCTTCATCGTGACCGTCGTTATCAATTTTTGGCTCCTGCCTAACTGATTGAGGCGTATTTTTGCCCAAAGATAATATAAATTTATGAAGGATTCTTCTGATAAATCCCCACTTCTCTTGGCTTAAAACGTTACCCTGATTTGGGAGATCATTCGCATTTGAAACCTTTCTTGGGATCAGCAAAATAGTAGCCTTTACAATTAATGCAAAGACTTGCGAACAGAGTAAAATAGTGCATGTAAATAAAAACTTGGAAGTTCCACTTACTTCTCTTCGGGAGAAACCGCATACAAAAAGAAGCGACAAAAATGAAATAGTTACCGTTGATAAAGTGATTGTATTTACTGATGTTGTGGAAACCTCAGGTATAGCTTTTAGTATAATACCCACGGAGGTCTCACCGAATAATCCGCCCAAACCAAATTGGTGGACCCACATATTATAGGGAACTAAGGTCGCAAAAAAAACAGAGGAAAAACCTGTTGATACTGGGAAAAAAATCATCCGCGTAATAGCACGCTCTACGCCGATATGACATAAAAATCTTAGACCCCAAATTACCAGGAAAAGAGAAATAGTAAAACTTCCCCAACCCAAAATGAGTATGAGCGGTGCAGCTATTGATGCGCCTATAACACCTAGTATATTTTGCGTAGGCTCATCGCTAATGGACCAGAAACTTCGATCGTCAGGCGAATAAGACCAAAGCAACAAGAATATACTTATCCCAATCACAGTAAGAATTAGTCCCAGCAGTTCCACCCCACGCTTTTCCAAGGCTTCTTTCATACTTTTGTCTATTAAGGGACTGCGACTAGGCGCCTGATTATATGCCATTTTATATTACCTGTTTTATATCTAACGAAGAAATTCTCGTATTTTTATTAATCCGTTTTTGGTTTCTTCCGGCTCTGCGACCATTGCCACTCTAATGTATCGGTCACCCGGGCTTCGACCGTCAAAATCTTTAGCTAAGTACTTACCTGGAAGAACCCGCACTCCGCAATTTTGCCAAAGCTTTAGAGCAGTTTTTTCCCCACTACCAACATCTAACCAAAGAAAAAATCCAGCAGCTGGGCTTAAATATCCATCAAAATCAGCAAAAATTTTATCAGCAAAGTCATATTTCTTCTTATAAATCTTGCGGTTTTCTATGACATGCTCTTCATCGTCCCAGACAGATGCTGAAATATGTTGTAAGGGTTCGGGAATGGGTGATCCAGAATAAGCCCTTAATTGTTTCATTCGCTTTATATTTTGTTCGCCAGAAGCTGCAAAGCCTGATCTTAAACCTGGAAGGTTGGAACGCTTGGATAGTGAATGGAATGTGACTACCCTATTAGGGTCAGCTCCCACCTTATCTGAAATTTCCATGAATCCGGGAGGAGGAATATCTCGATAAATTTCACTGTAGCATTCATCTGCAAAAATCATAAAATCATATTTTTCAGCTAATTCTATTAATGCAGTAATGTATTCCACAGTCGCTACTGCACCCTGCGGATTTGATGGTGAACAAATATATGCTGCCGAAGTATTGTTCAGTATATCTGCTGTCAAACTGAAATAATCTGGTAAATGTCCACCATTTTCATCTGTTGGAATAAAAAGTGGCTCCGAATTCACCGATAAAGCAGATATCATATAAACTTGATAAAAAGGATTTGGTATGAGGACAAATGGTGTCTTACCATTCAGGCTTTCTGGGCATAATGCCATACTAACATTATACAGACCCTCGCGGGTACCATTCAAAGGTATAATATTTTTATCTGAAGTTAGCTCTAAGCCGAAACGCCGATAAAACCATTTAACTATAGATACTTGAAGTCTTTCAATACCGTCATTCGCTGGATAACGATTAAATCCATCGATCTGCTCCAAAAGCACATCCTTGATCCAAGCTGGATAACGATGCTGCGGTTCACCAATCGTCATATTAAACTGCGGACCAGAAAAATCATGCCCATCTAATAGGGCACGGAAACGCGGAAATGCGTATTCCGGGAGGTGTGAAAACCGCTCGGGGTACATGTAAACTTTGCCTCAATTATTGGGTCTTACGCCCTTTTACTACTCGTATGATAACCAAGACTGGTGAATACGTCCACAAAAACCGCTATGAAATTCAAAAATTGTGATGATAAAGGCTCAATCACTTCAAGATTGCCTTTTCGGCTACTCGCCCAATTCTGAGGAGTTTTTCCTCCGTATTAGGTAGAGACATAATAGATAATCCGCAACTACTGTGGTTAGTAGGAATAGTAAGAGCACAAACGCCCATTAAATTGCCAATACGAGTATTTCTCAGGGCCATCAGGTTTTGTGCCACGTAGTAGCCTTTATCAGATTTCAATCTTTCTAAATTTGGTGGTAATATGGGGCAAGTGGGTAAAATAACGCCATCAAACGACGAAACTTTTTCATAAAACTTCTTTTTAAAAACCTCTAAATCTCCCTTAGCATTTAAATAGTCAGTAGCAGAAATATCTTTGCCGGCACGAAACCTTTGAAGTATTTCATCGTACATAAGTTCAGGTGATGCCTCAATCTCTTCCATCCATTCTGCATAAGCTTCGGAAGGATATAGAACACCAGAGAGAGCTAACGCACTTTCCACTTCATCAATATCAATTTCTTTTATCTCAAAACCAAATTTTGATAATGTGTTTACAGTTTGCTCGAAAGCAATGGCTGACTTTTGGTTTAAATCATCAAGTGCCGTACCTTTAAGCAGAGCAAGTCTTCCACCCACTATTGACGGATATTGCAAATCCACTGGCTTATTTCCAGTAATGACTGAAAATATTAGCGCCGCATCCTCTACTGTTTTTGTAATTGGCCCTACGGTATCAAAACTTTTACATAAAGGAACCACACCCTGCATAGGTACTCTGCCCAACGTAGTTTTTAAGCCGACTAAATCATTCCAAGCAGCTGGAATTCTAACAGAGCCACCCGTATCAGAACCGATGGCGGCTGGCGCTAGTCCAAAAGCCACTGATGCAGCCGCTCCAGAAGAAGAGCCACCTGACACAGCGGTTAAATCATTAACACACGGAGGAGTCTGAGTAATTGGGTTAAGGCCTAATCCTGAAAATGCCAGTTCCGACATATGAGTCTTACCGAGGGTTACCAACCCATTCATTGATGCATTTTTCAGAGCAGAGCAGTCATTTTTTGACGCCCTTCCCTTCAGTAAATTAGACCCAGCATTGGTTTCATAACCCGCTACGTCAAACAAATCTTTCCAACTAACAGGAACACCATCCAATGGCCCCAATCGTAAATTTTGTCTTTGCCTCTTTCGTGAATCTTCTGCCTCGCTAACTGCTCGTGCCTTAGTTAGCGTTACGTAAATGCGATTTTTCAACTTACTTTCTTGTATACTATCAAAAAGAGCCTCAACTACTTCGACGGGGTCACTTTGGTTAATTTCAAAGGCGTGTCCCAGTTCAGCGGCACTCAATTTTAACGGGTCAGTCATCTTTATATCCTTACATACAATTTAGCGGCAATCGACCTCATGGACAAATCTAATCTAAACGTCATTATCCTCTTATGGAAATAGATAGTGACATTATAATTGTTGGTGGAGGGCTAAATGGGTCATTGCTTGCAATTGCTGCCGCCAAAATAGGTTTTTCCACAATAGTGTTAGATTCTAAAGGAAATCATCGGGATGAATTGAATAGTTTTGACGGTAGGAGCTACGCTTTAGCTGCAAGCTCAGTTCGTTTACTAAAGAATCTTGATATTTTTGAAGATATAAGAGGTTGTTCGCAGCCTATTTTAGACATTGAGATTTTAGATGGCAAACTAGTCCAAGGACCATCGCAATTCAGTTTGCATTTTGACAATAATGAAATTCATAATGGCCCAATGGGCTACATGGTAGAAGATAGATTTATTCAAAAAACTCTTTTTGCTCAGATTCTTGCTACCAACCGAATAGATTATAAATTCGACTCTAAAGTTACAGAGCATTACCAGCAAGGCGGCTACATAAGCGTTCAGCTTGATGATGGTCAAAAACTTAGAACCAGGCTCGTTGTAGGGGCTGATGGAAGAAATAGTAACATAGCTAAACGGGCAAAGATAAAAAAGTCAGGCTGGCGATATAAGCAAAATGCACTCGCGTGTGCTATTGAACACGAAATTGATCATAAAGGATTAGCTTGGCAATATTTCTTGCCTAGTGGACCCCTCGCTATTTTACCCATGACTGGTAACCGTTCATCAATAGTTTGGACTGAGCAGACAAGAAACGCAAACGCTATAAATGCGTTAGATGACAATCAATATATGGAAATACTTGACTCACGCCTTGGAAGTTTTCTTGGAAAATCCAAACTCATCGGTAGTAGACACTCATTTCCTTTGGAATTAAGGATAGCAGACCGATTTATAGACGATCGATTAGCATTAATTGGTGATGCAGCTCACAGCGTACACCCCATCGCTGGCCAAGGTTTAAATGCAGGTTTTAAAGACATAGCAGTGTTGGCCCATGTAATTCAAGATTCATATTGTCGAGGTGAGGATTTTGGAAGTTTAGGGGTTCTAAAACGTTATGAGGAATGGCGCAGATTTGATAGTGTGCAACTCGCATACAGCACTGATCTTTTCAACAGACTATTTTCAAATGAAAATGAAGCGCTGCAAGTGGTACGTAATATAGGAATAAAAATATTAGACAGTATTCCAGCCGCAAAAAGGAATATTATAAAAGAGGCTGCAGGTATAACAGGGGAATTACCTCGATTAATGCGCTAATCGTTGTTAATATTTCTAGCGGCATCGACCAACATAATAGGTATACCCTCTCGAATTGGAAAAGCTAACCCAGCCATTCTAGATATTAACTCCTCAGTATCTGAGTTGTATTCTAACAAGGATTGCGTGACTGGGCAAACGAGCGCCTCAAGCATCGATGACGCGAATTTGTGGTCAAGACCTTTTTCTGCATCAAGTTTGCTCACTGAAGAGTTTCCTCATTTGCTCCACCTCTTAGGTTATATTCAAGCAGCGTTACCAAAGTTTCGCGCCTTGTTATTAATGATGGAGCTTCTAATAATGCTTGCTTCTCCTCAACTTCAAAATCTAGCATCATAGATAATGCATTTATTAGTAATTCGTCGTCTGCATCTCGTAGCGACTCCCAATCCGTAGATAAGCCTCTCCTCTTCAAATATTTTGACAAAAGGTCAAAAAAACCATTTCTATCTAACTTTGGATCTTTTTCAGTAGCGCCATGATCCTGATCAAAACCATTCCAATCAGCTTTGAATTTTCTATACGGATGGAAGCCCTCTATTTCATCACCAATCCTGTATCGGGAGACACCAGTTATGGTTATCATATATCTGCCATCTTCTGTCTCCGAGAACTGGGTTAATTTACCAGCACACCCTATTGCACTCAAGCGCTCCTTCCCGTCATATTCGCTAGGTTGGATCATTCCAAGAAGCCGATGAGACGTCTTCAGTACATCATCAATCATGGCCAGATACCTAGGTTCAAAAATATGTAGGGGCAATCTTGCTCTAGGCAAAAGCAAGGCTCCAGGCAATGGAAAAACTGGTATATTGTCAGGTAGTTCGAGTTTTCTGTTCATAACCATTATTTAGCCCAATCTAAAGCTTAAGCAAATATCATACTGCTTAATTTTCGCCTGCCGTTTAAGACTATTGGATCATTAGCCTCGAGAGCATCAAATATGGTAAACAACTGAATTTTAGCGGCGCCATCATTCCAATCTGGGTCGTTGCGAAAAAGTTCAAGTAATTGAGCCACAGCTTCAGCTAACTTATCAGCAGCATATAAAGCCTGCGAATATTCAAAACGTGCTTTGCTATCTGTTGGATTTGAAGTGACTGCTGCTTCTAACTCTAACAAAGGACCGACGGCAAGCGTCTGTCTCGCTAAAGAAATTTTAGCAAATACAGCGTCAATTTCTGAATTTTCAGAGATTTCTGCAGGAACCCCATTCAAAACGGCCTCCGCCCCTTCAATATCGTCCAAACTTAATTTGGCTCTTGCTAGTCCACTGTATGCTTTTACATTCTGATCGTCTTCCTCGATTATGGCTGAGAAAACTTGTGCCGCATCACCGGCAGCACCCTCCGCTAACATTTCCTCTGCACTATCAAGTGCATCAGAAAGGCCTCCACTAGCATCAACACCACCAGTCTCAACAACCTTGCCCACAAAAGCATCTATCTCGGAATTTGGCAGGGCTCCCTGAAAACCATCTATTGGTTGGCCCTTGTGAAAAGCAAAAACAGTTGGAATTGACTGTACGCGCAGTTGAGCGGCGATTTCTTGATTATCATCGATATTTACTTTTACCATTCTAACAGCGCCTTTAGAAGCCAGTACAGCTTTTTCAAGCATTGGTCCCAATGTTTTACACGGGCCACACCACGGAGCCCAAAAATCTACTATCACTGGCACTTCCTGACTGGCCTCAACAACATCCGTCATGAAAGTATCTTCGTTAACATCCTTAATTAAATCACCGGGGTTAGAGTTATCCGCACCTATTTCCAACATTTTTGACCTCTAAATAATTGTATTCCTTTTATATGGGCTTTTACGATCAAAATTAAACATCAAAAACTACAAAAATTGGAGCATGATCACTCGGCTGTTCCCAACCTCTTACATCGCGCGCTACTAATGCGGACGTAGCACGGTCTGAAATATCAGGAGTAGCCCAAACGTGATCAAGCCTCCTACCCTTGTCCGCAAAACTCCAATCCTTCGCCCGATAGGACCACCAAGAAAAAAGCAACCCATCAGGAATACACCCCCTTACAACGTCAACCCATCGACCAGAATTTTGGACTTTTTTGAGATAGTCAATTTCAATTGGCGTATGACTGACAACCCCGGAAAGTTTCTTGTGATCCCACACATCATCTGGTCTTGGTGCAATATTTAGGTCCCCAACGAGTATGGATTTTTTGACATCAATATTATCAAAATACTGTTCCATATGAGTCAAATAACTCAATTTTTGGGAAAACTTTTCATTCGTGTTTGGATCAGGTTCATCACCACCAGCTGGAACATAAAAATTATGGATCGTTATCCCATTCTCGAGTACTGCAGCTACGTGACGAGCATGACCAAGATTAGCAAAATCTTCTGAAAATTCTTCTCTGATTGGCAATTTAGACAGGATAGCTACACCGTTGTAACCTTTTTGCCCTCTTGCAGCATAGTATAAGTAACCCAGTTCCGCAAAGGCTGCGAATGGCATTTTTTCAACTGGCGATTTACATTCTTGAAGGCAAATTACATCGGGTAAATATTCTTGTATGTATTTTACTATTAAACTTTCCCTTAAGCGGAAGGAATTGATATTCCATGTTGTAACTTTTAAAACCACGTAACCCCCAATATCATTGAGCTGTATCAATTATTAAAAGGCTAGCTAAACCAATAACTGATAGCCACCCTTTTTCGTAATAATTATATTTTGATTACGCAAATTGGCACCAATCTTTTTACGAAGTCGATATATATAGGTTTCAAGTGTATGGGTTGTAAGATTTGTAGTGTGGCTCCAAACCTCGTTCAGTAAAACCTCTTTAGAAACTAGGTGGTCTTTTGATCGGTATAAGAATTTTAATATATTTGTCTCTTTTTCCGTTAAGCCAACTTTTTGTCCGTTCTCCAGTATTATAAATTTAGACCCCGGATAAAACTGATTATCACCTAAGTTAATTATTACTTCGGAAGAAAACTCGTACTTTGACAACAAATGTCTAATACACTCTAACAGCGATACGATTTTAAATGGTCTCCGGATACAGACCAACAAACGCTCTATATCTTTGAGTTCAACCGCAGAAATATCATTAACTTCACCAGTAAATATAATAGGGCCAGAAAACCCCATCCAACTAATTGTGTCCAAGTAATTTTTTACCCGACCTTTTAAAAGTCCAGGATTTAAGATCATTAAATCAAAATGTTTATCTTGAAGGAGCAAGTCAACTTCTTTGCAGGTCATTGCTTTAGTTAGATGAAATTCATCACTCGAAGTGAGCAATTCGCATAGCTT